>Ga0207975_100031_pt1 | contig 155768 bp, 133 predicted proteins | sample LakWasMe91_HOW11_2_FD_183913 | JGI IMG/M metagenome (GOLD analysis project Ga0207975, IMG submission 183913) | Freshwater sediment methanotrophic microbial communities from Lake Washington under simulated oxygen tension - Sediment Metagenome... | ecosystem: Environmental > Aquatic > Freshwater...
GAAAGCCCACAGTGAATATGGCTTACATTTTATGTAGAGGCAAAGCAACCAACGGAAGCTATTGCAAATACATAAAAATGTTGCCAGAAAAACGAGGACTTGCAACGAATAGCAGGAAATAGCTCCTGAAAATTTAGATCACTTTAATCGAAACGGATTGCTTTAACTGGGGAAATTTTGGTAATTATATAAGAAGGAATCAATAATACCAAAGCACAAATTGCAACAGTCAATATATTTAGACCTAGAATATACCCTACATTTAAATAAACCGGTGCTTGATTGACATAATAATTCTCGGGATTAAGCTGAATAATTCCGAAATGCTGCTGAATTAATAACAGTGAGATTCCAATTAAGTTACCCCAAAACAATCCTCTTACGATAAGATAAAATGCATTATACAGAAATATTTTTCTAACAGACCAATTGTCCGCCCCCAAAGCTTTTAAAATACCAATCATTTGTGTTCGTTCGAGAATAAGAACCAAGAGAGCAACAACCATATTTATCGTCGCAACAAGTATCATTACAACCATTATAACAATAATATTAAAATCAAAAAGCTGTAACCACTCAAATATATAACTGTATTTTTCGATAATTGTTTTGCTATCCAGTGTGGAGGACGTTTTTTTATAAACCTGATCACCGGTTTCTTTTATGGCATTAAAATCTTTCACAAAGACCTCAAAAGCACCAATTTGATTTGGAGTCCACTTATTAATTCGCTGTATGTGTCGAATATCACCTATTATATATGTAGCATCGAATTGTTGAAATCCAGAATTGAAAATCCCTGCAATTTTAAATCTTCGGACATTTGGCAATTGGTTTTGATTTTCTTTTACAAAAAAAGTATTGAAAGAATCACCCACTTTCAAATTCAACCTATTTGCAAGAAATTGAGAAATCAGCACTTCTTGAGTTATATTCTTAGAAAAAACCGGTATTTTTCCAGAAACGATATACTCCTTCAGATTCTCCCATTGATAATCACTACCAACCCCTTTGAAAATTACTCCTTCAAAAGCCGACTCAGTTCTGATTATACCAGTTTTACTAGCTATTGCCTGAATATGTTCTACTCCCGGAACGGAATTGAATTTTGGATAAAAATCCTGATTTTTTGAAATAGGCTGTAATGTTATTTCAGATTGATTATTATCGTAGTTTGAAATTATGATATGGCCATTGAAAGCAGAAATCTTTTCTCTTATTTTATTTTGCAGACCAATCCCTGTTGCTACGGAAACAATCATCATAATCATTCCGATAGCGATTGCAGATATTGCAATATTTATTATAGGTGCCGATATACTGCTTTTATAATCCTTTGCAGTAATAAGTCTTTTAGCAATAAAATATTCTAAATTCAAATTGATTTATTTTGAGAAACCGAACAAATATACATAAAGTTTTACTTAGGATTTTGTTAATCGATTTGGTTAGCTCCAATTTAACAATCTCACTTAATTAAAGCGGCAACTTCTTTTTCATTTCTTCCACTATATTAAAAGCAGCCGGACAAATTGCAATATTTTTAAGCGTTAAATCAGTAATTTGTTGAAATTTCTTTCTGTCAGTATGTGGGAACTCCCGACAGGCTTTTGGACGCACATTATAAATAAAACACATATTATCACTGTCCAAAAAACTGCATGGCAAACTTTGCAGCACATAATCTTTATCTTCATCAATACGCAAATATTGCTCGATAAACTGCTGTGGTTTTTGCTTTAAAAATTTAGATATACGCTCAATATCTGCCAAAGTAAATAACGGACCTGTAGTTTTGCAGCAATTAGCACATTTTAAACAATCTGTTTTTTTGAATTCGGCATCGTGGATGTCCTGCATTACATAATCCAAATTTTTAGGCGTCTTCTTTTTTAACTTATCAAAATACTTTTTGTTTTCGATATGCTTATCTTTGGCAAGTTTTCCTAATACGTTTAAAGCTGGTTTCAAATCCTAAATTTGTTTATGATTTCGCAAAAGTACTAAACTTTAAACTCGGAAATTTAAACTTGAAACTAATTTTTATGAAAGACCTTTTCGGAAAAGCTATACTCGATTATCAAACCAACAACCAACCAGAAGACTTAATCACGGAAACATCAATTTCGGAAGAAGACCAAATGAGCGTAGCTTACCTTTTTAGGAATTATGACGAGATGCCAAAAATTGAGCAAAAAGCGTTGCAACTGGCAAAAGGAAAAATACTTGATGTAGGGTGTGGTGCGGGAAGTCATAGTCTTACATTGCAAAATGACAGAAAACTTGATGTTACCTCAATTGATATTTCAGAAAATGCAATTCAAGCCTGCAAATTACGCGGTTTAAATAATGCTTTTGTGCAAGATATTTTAACTTTAAAAAACGAAAAATTCGACACTATCTTACTTTTAATGAATGGAACAGGAATTTTTGGCACTTTAAAAAAAACTCCCGAATTTCTTCAAAAACTAAAATCCTTATTAAATCCTAAAGGACAAATTTTGATTGACAGTTCCGATATTATTTATATGTTTGATCAAGATGAAGACGGAGCTTTCGAAATTCCAGCCAATGGTTATTATGGAGAATTGGAATTTACAATTAGTTATAAAAAAGAAAAAGAAGATCCATTTCCTTGGCTTTATCTCGACTACAATACGCTTCAAAACGCAGCTCATACAAATGGACTTCAATGCGAATTAATTCTTGAAGGAGAACATTACGATTATTTAGCCAAACTTTTTATTTAAAAAAAGACAAATTAACGAAGACACCGCCCTAACTATTAAAACAGAAAAAGCCAAATATTTAAAAATATTTGGCTTTTAAATTTATAATTAAACTTTAATTAAGATTACAAATTAACCCTGACCAGCTACTTTGATGGGTAACTCGTAAAGAACCCTTACTTTCTTCCCTCCAAGTTCACCTGGAGACCATTTTGGAGACATCAACATTACTCTTTTTGCTTCAACTCCCGTTCCTTCTCCAAGATCTTTCACAACTTTAATATTAGTGATCGAACCATCAGTTTCAATAATAAAAGCAACTTTAAGAGTACCACCATATCCTTCATAATCGGTTAGCTTAAAATTTTTAGCAATAAAAGCTAATAAATTATTATATCCACCTGGAAATTCTGGCCTAACTTCAACATCATCGTAGTTAAAAGGGGCATCATCAACAATTGTGGCAGTTACCTGACCAGAGGCAAAATTCACAACAAATAAAACAATCAATAAAAGTAAATTTTTCTTCATAAGTTATTTTTTATAATTAAGTTATTTATAAAATAAAATAAGGTAGGTTATTTTAGTAAATATATAAAAAAAACAATGTATAAAAACTAAATACACAAAAATAAGTTAATTAAATTACCACATCTTTATAAAGAAAAATAACCAATTGTTTTTTAGATAGTTACAAACCACCTTTAAAGTTCATAAATAACAAATAACAAGAAAAAACTTCTTAAAATCTTGAATTAAAAAACACAAAGTAAGTTTTATTGTATATTTCATAAAATAAAAAATAAAAACCTACAATTCATAACACTTTAATTATAAACCAAAGAGAGAAAAGCTAAAAAGAAAACATACCGACATTGCACAAAAAGCATTTACTAATTGCACTAAAATCAATCAAATAAGAGGAGAAAATTTAAGGTATATTAAGATACTTATGTGTTTGAAGTGACACACGCCATTTTGGATTATTCATGACATAATCAACTATTAAAGAAGTCATTTCTTCTTTTTTACTCCATTCTGGTTGAAGAAAAAGAATTGCTTTTGAATTTACTTTTTCAGCTTGTTCTTCAGCAAAAATGAAATCGTGTTTATTGTATATAATAACCTTGAGTTCGTCAGCATTATCATAAGCAGTTTGAGTCGGTAGCTTATTTTTCTTTGGAGAAAGACAAATCCAGTCCCAATCACCACTTAAAGGGTAAGCACCGGAAGTTTCAATATGAACTTTCAAATTATTCAGTTTTAATTTTTGAGTCAAAGGCCTCATGTCCCACATCAAAGGCTCACCACCTGTTACAACTATTGTATTAGCATATTTGGCAGCATTATCAACTATTAAATCAATTTTCGTAGGAGGATGCAACTCAGCATTCCAGCTTTCCTTAACATCACACCAATGACAACCAACATCACAGCCACCAACTCTAATAAAATATGCAGCAGTTCCCGTATGAAAACCTTCCCCTTGAATTGTGTAAAACTCTTCCATAAGAGGAAGCATATTCCCTTTATTAACTTCTAATTGAACTTCTTTAGATAACATTATATTAATTTAGGTCACAAAGGTAATCAAATAAAAGAAAAGTCAAGAAATATAGCCATAGGTCAACTTTTATTTAACTTTTAAAAAGTCAAAAAGAAAAAAAGGCAACCATTTCTGATTGCCTTTCCAAATTTATCTTTGATAATCTTTATTTCAATGCTTTAATTGAATTAAGTGCGTATTCATTTGTTGGATCAATAGCTAATGTTTTATTGAAATACTCTTTTGCTTTTGCTTTATCAGTATTAGCATAACTGGCGGCAGAAGTATTATAACTTTCTATGATCTTTTTAACAGTTGCTGGTTTAGCAAGTTCCTCTGGACCTTTCTCTGTAACAACTCTCACAAAATCATCATAATACTTAATAGTCATAGCATCATTCTCCATCAAACTATTAGTTCTAGCTCTATACAAATAAGCGTCTTGCGTTTTTGGAGAAGCCTCAATTACAGCGCCATAAGCTGAATCAGCAATCTGCAATGCAGCTAAATCAGGCTTCACAACATCTTTTCTAGTATTATCAAAATAGATACTGTTTCCTAAATAGAAATTATCCAAAACAAAGTTTTTAGATTCTTTATTAGTAACGGCGATTTGATATATAGCAGCTGCTTGTTTGAAAGCTTTTTGCTCATATAATTTCTTTCCTATCTCACTAATATTCATCGCCAATCCATTAGCATCCATTTCAGCAGATTTCTTAACATCAAGAATAGCATTATCAAACAATGCAGTATCAATAGTCTTACCATCTTCACTTACAGCTTTTTTGATCTTAGCAAATCCCAAAGTTTGATAATCCAAGCCAATCACTTTATTGGTAGGCACAGCAACGAAGCTTTCTAAAGATTTAATTGCCACATCATAGTTTCCGTTTTGATAAGCTGAATAACCTAAATAACGCATGATTCTAGGATTCACCTTATCCAATTCAATCATTTTATTCGCTTCAGTTTCTAAAGCTTTGTACTCTCCTGCAAGAACCAAAAAGTCAGCATGACGCATTCTAGAACTAATTGAATAATCCGTCAATGACAAATATTTTTCATAATTAGTAAGTGCCTTTTCAACATAAATTCTATATTTTGAAGGCTCATTTCTACCCCACAGATAATAGGTTTCTGCTAATTCACGATAAACAGGGCCGTAATTTGCATCAATAGCAATAACTTCATCAAACGCTTTTATTGCTTCGGTATAAGCTTTTGCACCTTTAAGCAAAACTCCTAATTGCATTTTTGCTCTAAGCAAAGTATTGTCAGCATTGTAAGCTTTACGGTAAGACGAATACGCTTCATTTTGATTTTTATCCCCGAAATAAGCGTTACCAAAAGCCAGGTTCAATTGTGCATCTTCTGGATTTACCAATTTAGCTCTATTCAAATATTCAAGCGCTTTTTTATAATCAGGTTTTGTCGAAATGGTATAAGCACGCCCAATATAGATCAACTCTTCAATATCCTTCTTTTTTAAATCTTTTGTTGCCAAAGCAAACTTTTCTTCAGCTCCAGATACATTTCCATTGTCTAATTCAATCAAACCTAAACCAATATTATTCAGTCTTGCACCTTCACTACCAGCAAGTCCTTTTTGGTAATAAATTTTCGCAGAATCAGCATTATTCTGCAATAAATAAACATTTCCTAAATAAAAATCAGCTGAACCATTAGCTGGTTTAGCATTTATTATAGATTTTAAAATTTTCTTTGCACTTTCAAATTGCTCAGCATCAATAGCCTTTTTTGCTTGGTTAAGATCTTGCGCTCGGCTAGTTGTTACAACTGCCAATAATACAATACTTAAAACTTTAACTTTATTCATTTTTTTTAAATTAATTTATTTATTTCTTTTCATTTTCCGTCTCACCGTGGACTACATGCAATCTTCTTGGAGGCACTTTATACGGAAGCAAACCAGATTTTAAAACTATTCTTTGTCCGATATCTCCAGCAGCAAACGAAGCAATACCCATTCCCAAACCAGATGTTCCTTGACAGTTCACAATATACAAGTCTCTCAATAAAGGATAAGTACCTTCTGCAAAATCATTTTGTGATGGTGAATAATATTTAGTTCCTTTTAAACCTTTAACACTTAACACATTTATTTTGCTTATAACCGACTCCATTGAAGACTCAGGCTGTGACAACCAGTTTACACCAACAACTCCTATCATTCCATCGTTTTCCGAAACAAACTTCAAAACTTCATTATTGGTTTTCAAACTGTACACATCTTTACCGGACAAAGCATTTACTCCAGCTAAATTATTAATGTAACTAACAGTGCTTGAATTAGGATTGTCAAATACAATTCCTTTAATCCTTGAATTTCTCTCTCCTTTTATAAAACCAATTACATCTTTCAACGCAATTAAAGTATCATTATTTGATTTATTTGAAACAAAAGCAACTCCATCTATAGCAAATTTAGTTATTTTAGGAATTATTTTTTTTTGTTCGAATAACTTTAACTCTTTTTTTGTCAGATCCCTAGCAAGAACTGCAATTTTAGCTTTGTTATTGAACAAAGAATTTAATACTTCAGATTCTGATTTGGAAATCAACGAAAACTTAGCATCATATTTACTTTCAAAAACCATTACTTCGTCTTCCACTATAGGCATTACAGTTTCATCTACATAAATGGTAGCTTTACCTTTTAAAATAGTTTCCACATCTGTACCTTCGTTTTCATTTTTTTTACAACTAAAAAAAATGAAAACAACCGATACTAAAATCAAATAGTTTTTAAATCCTGACATACCTAATCTTCTTTATTAGCATTATAAACTCGAAAGAAACGAATAATCGAATATGTAATTAAAACAATTCCAAGCGCGATCCTATATTGCATTTCCATTTTAAATGGAAATTTTTTCCAAAAAATTACCATCACGCCTAAAAAAAAGTAACCGCAAAAAACCAAAACCGTTATAACAAGAAGAAATCGCTCAATAAGCGATTTCTTCTTCAAATTATTAAATAAGTTATTTAACATTATTCAGCAGATTGAATAGTAATAGGAAGAGAATATAATACTCTTACTTTTTTACCATTTTGCTCACCTGGGATCCATTTTGGACATTTGTTCAAAACTCTAATTGCCTCTTTTCCAGTTCCATAACCTATATCTCTTACAACTTTGATATCAGTTAATGACCCGTCTTTTTCAACAACGAAAGTCACATAAACTTTTCCTTTAAGACCTTCCTCTTCTGGAGCTTGATAATTTTTACCTACGAAAGCATAAAATTTCTCAATACCCCCTGGGAATTCAGGTTTTTGCTCAATTCCAGCCAATGAGTGAACACTAGTATCTTCCTCAATAACTTCTTGAACTACTGGCCCATTTCCAACAGGCTCATCTACAGTAAGCTTTGCGTTTGGATCACCTTTAACATTTTCCTTACCAATATTTTTATCTTTGATATCTTCGATTTTTGGCGGATCCTCAGTAACCTCGTCTGCTTTAGCAACAACCGGTTTCACAAATTTAACCTGCTCAACCCTAGGAGGAGGAGGTGGTGGTGGTGGAAGATTTTTAATCTCCTCCACTTTCTTCTTCGGAGGCAACTTCACTGCAACAATCTTCTTGTCCAAACTAGCATCATCATCTCCGCCTTTTGGCAAGTGACTCGCTATAAGTGGAGCCGCAATCGCAAGACTAAAAACAATGCTACCAATGATAAGAGCCTTCGTAGAAGTTTTACGATTCGTTTTTCTAAGCTCATAAGCTCCGTAGAGTTTATTACGCCCTTCAAAAACGATTTCTATCCATTGATTTTTTATTAAATCTAATTTCATTTTTTATAATTATTAGGTTATTAGCAAAAAAGATTTCTCTATTACTTTGCTTCTAACAATTTTTGTTCTTCAGGAGAAAAATCATTTACAATTGCATAAGTATCTACCCCAACAATTGCCATTTCATCCAAAACGTCAACCAAATTGCGATAAGTTGATTTTTTGCTTGGTTTGATAATAACAATAATACCTTGTTTTGGTTTATTTATAGAAATACAATACTGTTTTATCGATTCTTTTCTGGAAATTAGCTCCTTACGGATACCCTCTTTTCCATATGTAAAGTCTTTAGGTGCCCCCCCATCAACAGGAGTGGCCAGCATACCCACATATCTCACTAATTTTCCTTTGTCTCCAAGCAAAATAGTCATAGTACGATGCTCATCAACCTTTACATTTGTATCAGTCGCATTATCCTCATCTTTACTTGGTAAAGTAAGATCCATCGATTGAGGTTTAGACAAGGTAGTAGTAAGCATAAAGAACGTGATCAATAAGAAAGCTAAATCCACCATGGCAGTCAAATCTACTCTACCACTTGCTTTTTTACTTCTTACCTTGCCACCACCTTTTTTGCCACCGCCACCGTCGCCGGTATTTAATTCAGCCATTTTTTAGTGTGTCTTTTTTAATTAAAAATTCTTCCCTCTTAAACCTGTCACCAAGCTAAAATTATTGACTTTCTGATCCTGTAACATATCCATAATTTGTCTAATCGCTGGATATTGTTCTTTAGCATCACCTTTAATCGCAAATTGCAATTCTTTGTCTTTAACCTCAATATTAGCTTTACGAGCATATAAAACCCAATCTTTCAATTGATTATCCAACGAATCTTTAGGTATTCCAGGCTGTCCTGCTTTGTTTCTGTCAGCACTTTTCATATCCAAAATTTGCTTTAAACTTTGAATTGGCACTCCAAAACTTTCCATCAAAGCAAATTTTTCTTTATCCTCTTCTGAAAAAGGCACATTGTATTTTTCACTCATCAATTCAAGCGTTCTTTTACGAACTTCTCTATCTTTTAAGTCAAAGAATACAGCATTTTTTCCATTCACTTTACCAATTGTTAAAGTTGACAAATCTGTTGCTGGCAATTTTGTTTGCACAGTAGATTGCGGCGTATCAACAGGTAATACTTCAGGAACTTTAGCAGTGGCAGTCAAAATAAAGAACGTTAGCAAAAGGAACGCTACGTCACACATTGCCGTCATATCGGTATGTGTTGACTTCTTTTTCATTTTTATTTTAGCCATTATTTATGTCTATTATTTTGATAAATTTTTATTATCAAAAATTAATTATTGTTTTAAACTTCCTCTGAAATGTCTGTAAGTATTAACGATTGTAGTTCCAGCCTCATCAATAGAGTAAGTTAAATCGTCAATTTTTGCAGTAAAGAAATTGTATGCAATAATTGCTGAAAACGAAGTAGATATACCTGTAGCCGTGTTAATCAAAGCCTCAGAGATACCAACTGCAAGAGCAGCTTGGTCAGGAGTACCAGCAGTTGCCAAAGCACCAAACGCTTTAATCATCCCCGATACAGTTCCTAACAGTCCGCCAAGTGTACCTAAAGATACCAAAGTAGAAATAATCGTCATATTTTTCTCCAACATTGGCATTTCAAGAGAAGTAACTTCTTCAATTTCTTTGTGAATTACTTCAGAAGCTTCTTCACTGTTGAATCCTTCTTTTTTAACATCTTGGTATTTTACCAATGCAGATTTAATAGCATTTGCAACAGAACCTTGTTGCTTGTCACAAGTAGCAATAGCACCATCAATATCACCAGATTTGATACTTCCTTGAACTGCTTTCATGAATTTATCTAAATTACCTTTACCGGCAGCTTTTGAAATAACAAAAAATCTCTCAAGAGAGAACACAATAACCATTAATAACATACCTAATAACACTGGTACAATAACTCCTCCTTTGTAAACCTGCCCTAATGTATTTAATGGATGCCCTTTTTCAGTATCTCCTCCTTCAAAGTTTGAAGGATCCCCCATCACCTGAGACCAAATCAACCAACCTACAAAAATACATAATGCAATAATAATTCCTGAAACCATTCCTCCACCATTCGAAGAGCTTTCTTTTTTAACTTTAACGTTTGCCATTTTTTTTAAATTTTAAATATTTATTTTAGTTTTAATAAACTTGTATAGGAGCAAATTTAATTTTTTAGTTGAAATAAAAAAACTTTTTTTTTGCTAATCGCGTAATTTATTTTGTTATCAAAACATATCTCCACTATTTTTTAAGAATAATTGAAGATTTTCTGCAATGAATCATTCTAAAACGTTAAAAAAAAATGCAATTTTGACCATTCTTAATATTTTATTTCAAAAAATACTTATGTTCAAAAAGACAATAATATGTACAATTCAATAATATTTGTGATATTTTTTTAAAGAAAACACTTGCTTATTCATTCAAAAAAAATCAATATCTTAGCAATAGACATTAATATTTAACAGGAAATGGGCAAAAAAGAAAATTTTATTCAGTTAATAAACGAAGGCTATCTGTCACACGGAGAAAGCATAACACTAGGTGGAGCCATTCTTGATGGCGAAACATTGCCTGACACATACGTTAAAATTCCGCTTAAGACATTAAATAGACACGGGCTAATTGCTGGCGCTACAGGAACTGGAAAAACAAAAACAATCCAAGTTCTTTCAGAACAGCTCTCTTCATTTGGCATTCCTGTATTAATGATGGACATAAAAGGTGATTTCAGTGGGGTTGCAAAAGAAGGCGAAGAAAAAGACTTTATAAAGGAACGTCACTCCAAATTGAACATTCCTTACTCCGTTTCTAGTTTTCCCGTGGAATTAATGACTCTTTCTAAACAGGAAGGCGTTCGTCTGCGCTCAACAGTTTCTGAATTTGGCCCTGTTCTTTTCTCTAGGATTTTAGATTTGAATGATACACAAGCCGGAGTTGTTTCGATTATATTCAAATATTGTGATGACAACAAAATGCCTTTATTGGATTTAAAAGACATCAAAAAAGTCATCAATTTTATTACTAACGAAGGAAAAGACGAAATCGAAGAAAGTTATGGCAAAATATCAACTTCGACTACAGGAACTATTCTAAGAAAAATAATCGAACTCGAACAACAAGGCGGTGATTTGTTTTTTGGTGAACTTTCTTTTGAAATTGACGACTTGTTTCGCCTTGACGAAAATGGAAAAGGTTATATTAATATAATACGGCTCACTGATATTCAGGACAAACCTAAATTATTCTCTACTTTCATGTTGAGTTTACTTGCCGAAATATACCAGCAAATGCCCGAGAAAGGAGACGCTGACCAACCTGAATTAGTTATTTTCATAGACGAAGCCCATTTGATTTTTAATGAAGCCAGCAAGGCATTATTAGAACAAATAGAGACCATCGTGAAATTAATTCGTTCCAAAGGAATTGGCGTTTATTTTATTACCCAAAATCCCATGGATATTCCAAGTGGCGTTTTGGCACAACTAGGATTAAAAATTCAACACGCTCTAAGAGCATTCACGGCGAATGACAGGCAAGCAATTAAACAATCGGCAGACAATTATCCAACAACCGAATATTACAAGACAGACGAAGTATTAACGAGTCTTGGAATTGGTGAAGCTTTTGTGACAGCATTAAGCGAAAAAGGAATTCCAACACCACTTGTAGCAACAATGATGCGAGCACCCATGAGTCGAATGGACATTTTAACTGATAACGAAATTGAAGAAATCAATGCCAATTCCAAATTAGTTAAAAAATACAACGAAGTCCTTGATCGCGAAAGTGCTTATGAAATGCTTACCAAAAAAATTGAAACCGCTCAAGAAACAACGACTGCTACCGAAGAAAAAAAGAAAGAAAGCAATGAACCCAGCACAGCAAGTATTGTAACAAAATCAGTTTTGAAGGTTGTTACAAGTGCCACATTTATTAGAGGAGCTTTTGGAATACTTTCAAAAATGTTTAAAAAATAATTTTCAATGAAAAACATCTTCAAACTTTTTGTTTTTGTCGTGCTCCTTAACAGTTGTACTCAAAAAACTAAACCAATTAACTTAACGTATGTCAAGTTGGAAATTGTTAAAGCTGAAAAAGATTTTGAAAAATTAGTTAGTCAAAAAGGAATAGCAGAAGGATTTTATCAATTTGCAGATTCAAACGCGGTTATCAAAAGAGAACGTGATACGTTAATCATTGGCAAAAACAATATCAAAAACTATTATCTAAAACCAAAATACCAAAACGCAACAATAACTTGGACTCCTGAATCGGTTACCGTTTCCAATGGTGGTGATATGGCTTCAAGCTATGGCAAATATGTTTGGACTTCTAAAGATTCTTCAGGAAAAGAACAAGTTTCAAAAGGTGTTTTTCATACTGTTTGGAAAAAACAAAAAGACGGCTCCTGGAAATATATTTGGGATTGATTTTCCTTTTCCCGACCAATCCCTACAAGGGTAAATCTCAATCCTTTTATTAGTTTAAACTTAAAAAATCATGAAGCATATTTCAAAAGAAACCATTTTGCAAATGGATAAAATTGAGAAATTAAATTTAATTAATTCATGTACTGGATTTAAGTCAGCCAATTTAATAGCCACAAAATCAATAGAAGGTAATACCAATGTCGCCATATTTAGCAGTGTCACACACTTAGGGAATAGCCCGTCGCTAATAGGTTTTATTCTTCGGCCAACAACTATTCCAAGAGATACATATAAAAACATAATGGAAACCGGTTATTTCACGGTAAACCATATTACAATCGACATGATTGCCGATGCACACCACACATCAGCTAATTATGATTATGGAACCTCAGAATTTGACAAAACCAATCTGGAAGAAGAATACAAAGAAGGTTTTACTATCCCATTTGTAAAAGGAAGCCCGGTACAACTCTATTGCAAATTTGTCAACGAATACCTCATTAAGGAAAATGATACTATTCATATAATAGCTTCTATCGAGCATATTTTTTTCGATGAAACATTAGAACATAAAGACGGTTGGTTACAATTAGACAAAGGAAATATAGTTGCCGTAAATGGTGTTGACGGTTATTTTTTACCTAAACTAATTGATCGTTTTCAACCTGCCCAACAAGATGTACCAACTAAATCATTTAAAAAAGACAGGGAATAAAAAAAGGGAATAGCAATTATAACTCCCTTCTTTTTATTTTTCTAAAATTCCTGCCTTTAAAATTTGCCCAAAATGATACATATCTTCGTAAGAGGTATATAAAGGAACTGGTGCTAATCGGATAACATTGGGTTCTCGCCAATCTGTAATTACGCCATTTTTCATTAAATAATCAAACAGACTTCTCCCTTCGCCATGAAGGAAAACAGATAATTGACAGGCTCTTTCCACAGGATTAGTTGGTGTAATAATTTCAAAAGAACCGCTTACTTCTTTACTTATTTCGTTCAGAATGAATTCTAAATAGGAAGTAATTTTATCTCTTTTAAGGATTAATTGGTCCATTCCGATCTCGTCAAACATTTCGACAGAAGCTAAATATGGAGCCAATGAAAGTATTGGCAAATTGCTTACTTGCCATCCTGCCGCTCCTTGTACCGGATCAAAAACAGGTTCCATTTTGAATCGGCGTTCTTTATTATGTCCCCACCAACCGGCAAATCTTGGCAATTCTTTGTTATTATGATGCTTTTCGTGGACAAAACAACCTGAAGCATTTCCGGGGCCTGAATTCATATATTTATAACTGCACCATGCAGCAAAATCAACATCCCACTCGTGCAACTCCAATTTTATATTTCCGGCGGCATGAGCCAAATCCCATCCAACATAAGCCCCTTGTTTATGGCCTGCTCCGGTAATCGTTTTCATATCAAAAACCTGACCTGTATAATAGTTGACACCACCAATTAAAACCAAAGCTAACTCCTCTCCAACTTCTTCAATTTTTGCCAAAATATCTTCTAGTCGGATGTTGTGTTCGCCTTCGCGACGCTTGATTTCAACAATAACATCTTCGGGTTTATAGCCATGAAAATTCACCTGACTTTGAAACATATACTGATCAGAAGGGAAAGCTTTTTCTTCGCAAATGATTTTGTATCGCTTTGTTGTTGGTCTGTAAAAGGATACCATCAACAAATGAAGATTAATCGTTAATGTGTTCATTACAGTAATTTCAGATGGCAAAGCCCCGACTAATTTACTTAACGGATTAGCAAATCGTTCCTGATAATCCCACCAAGGTTTCTCTGCATAAAAATGACCTTCGACAGCGAGATTTGCCCAATCGTTCATTACTTCGTCAACGTACTTTTTGGTTCTTTTTGGTTGTAATCCCAAAGAATTTCCTGTAAAATAAATAACCTTTTTATCATTGACTTTTGGAAAAATAAACTCTTCTTGATACTTATTCAAATGATCTTCCGAATCGAGTTGCTGTGCAAATTCTAAGGTGTTTTTGAAATCCATTCTTACTTTTTTTATGTCGTAAAAATAGAAAAAGATACTAAAGAAAAAACAGCATAATGAATTAAAAATTACAATTATGCAAAAATAAAATTATTTTCTCCGCTAATTTTACATTTAATTCATTTTTAAAAACTGTTTCCAACTGCTAAAACCGCTGGCTATGGTTGAGAATTCATGCTAGTGAAAAAATAACGGAAATTCGCAGATTTTATTTGTGGTTTTGGATTTGCAATGTGACGTAACAGGTCTTAAAACTTACTAGATCTGCATGTAATACTTAACAACAATTGATTCAAAAAAAGCAAAAATATTGATTATTAGCCCCGATAGAGCGGTTATCCTTTTATGCTGGGGTTCAGCATAAAAGATATGAGCGAAAGCGGGACCAATGCTTCTTAATATGCCAAATGTTTCTGCTCCAAAAAATCAGCAAAAAAAATCTCGCCATTACTGACGAGACTTTATATTTAGTTTTTAATGCAAATTATATAATCAACATTGCATCACCGTAAGAATAAAATCTATATTGCTCCTTGATCGCTTCGTCATAAGCTTTTCTCATTAAATCATGTCCGCAGAAAGCAGAAACCATCATTAACAAAGTTGATTTTGGAGTATGGAAATTCGTAATCATACAAGTTGGAATAGCGAAATCGTGAGGAGGGAAAACGAATTTGTTTGTCCAACCATCGTAAGGATTCAGTGTATTTTGTGAAGAAACCGAACTTTCTACAGCACGCATAGAAGTTGTACCAACTGTACAGATTCTTTTCTTAGCGGCTTTGGCAGTGTTTACAATATCACAAGCTTCCTGAGTGATTTTTAACTCTTCGGAATCCATTTTGTGTTTTGACAAATCTTCAACCTCAACCGGATTAAAAGTTCCTAATCCAACGTGAAGTGTTACCTCAGCAAACTTAACTCCTTTGATTTCCAATCTTTTCAACAAGTGTTTTGAGAAGTGCAAACCCGCAGTTGGCGCAGCTACAGCTCCTTCTTCTTTGGCATAAATCGTTTGGTAACGCTCAGCATCTTCCGGAGTTACGTCACGGTTGATGTATTTTGGGATTGGAGTTTCTCCAAGTTCAGTCAATTTATTTCTGAATTCTTCGTAAGAACCATCGTAAAGGAAACGCAAAGTTCTACCACGAGATGTAGTGTTGTCAATTACCTCAGCAACTAATGAATCATCATCACCGAAATATAATTTATTACCGATTCTGATTTTACGTGCAGGATCTACCAAAACGTCCCAAAGTCTTTGTTCTGCGTTTAGCTCTCTAAGCAAAAACACTTCAATTCTAGCTCCTGTTTTCTCTTTGTTTCCATACAAACGAGCAGGAAAAACCTTTGTATTATTCAAAATCAAAACATCACCGTCATCAAAATAATCGATAAGGTCTTTAAACATTTTATGTTCAATTGTTTGTTTCTTACGATCTACAACCATCAAACGAGATTCATCTCTGTTTTCAGCTGGGTATTCTGCAAGAAGTTCTTTTGGTAAATTGAAGTTAAAGTGGGATAATTTCATCTTTTATATTTTTGATTTAAAATCTAGATTTTAGAATTTTTAATCCTAAAAAATAAACCGAGTGCAAATATACGATTGTGAGACAGGCGTTGTCAAGTGTTTAGCCGTTTATTTTTCCCTCTCCCCAACCCTCTTCAAAGGAAAGAGAGCTAAAACCCACAAAAGACTAGGTAAACGACCATTTGGTAATCGTTAAAAAACCAAGTTTTTTTAAATCGCTCCAAAAATCGGGATATGATTTTGAAACCACATCGGCATTATTAATAACAATTGGCACTTTTAATCCTAGTGGAGCAAATGCCATTGCCATTCTGTGGTCATTGTAAGTGTCTATTCGTATTTCCTCTTTAATATCATTTGTTGCCACCAAAGTCAGGCTATCATTGGTTACAGAAATATTGGCTCCCAATTTTGTCAATTCGATGCGAAGCGCCTCTAATCTATCTGTTTCTTTGATTTTTAAAGTGTGTAAACCTGTAAGATGACAACCAATTCCAAGTCCCAAACAAGTAACTACGATTGTTTGAGCAATATCCGGTGTGTTATTCAAATCAAATTTTACATCTTTATATTCGAAATTACTTTGTTTGGTCAACGTAATTTTATTTCCTTCAAATTGAGAAATAACTCCCATTTGCTTGTATATTTCAACTAAAGCCGAATCCCCCTGCAAACTTGTTTCTTTGTAACTGGTCAAAGAAATTGAAGCTGTATTTGCCAAAGCTACCAAACTAAAAAAATAAGAAGCCGAACTCCAATCAGACTCTACAGTCATCACTTTGGATTCTACTTCTTTCTTTGGATATACTTTAATAACGTTTCCTTCAAAACTGGTTTGAATATCCAAATCATTCAATAATGCCAAAGTCATTTTGATATATGGAATTGAGGTAATGTCACCAACTAAAGTCAGTTCGATTCCATTTTCCAATTTTGGCGCCACCAATAACAAAGCAGAAATATATTGACTGCTTACATTAGCAGGAATGCTAACTTTTGAAGCAGTAATTTTTTGTCCTTTGATTCGGATTGGCGGATAACCTTCTTCTTTCTCATAAGTAATTTGTGCACCCAATTGTTGCAAAGCTTCGACCAAAACTTTGATTGGGCGTTCTGTCATTCTTTGAGAACCTGTCAAAACCACTTCGCGGCCTTCATTTACCGCAAAATACGCAGTAAGAAAACGCATTGCTGTTCCGGCGTGATGAATATCTACTATTTCGTCATTCCCCACCAAAGCTTTTTGCATTACTTCGCTGTCATCAGAGTTTGATGTATTGGCCAAAGTTATGTTTGGAAACAAAGCCTGAAGCAACAATAATCGATTGGTCTCACTTTTGGAACCAGTAATTGCAATTTGTTCGTTTAAATCGGTTTGGGAAGTCTGTACCAGTAAATTCATTATATTTTGGATGATAGGTGTATTTTGGCAAATTTATTTTAAAAAAAGAATGTACCAAAACTTTGTCCTCACTTATAACATTATTTTAGTTTATCGTTGTTTTTGTGGCGGTCTTTGTCACGAACGGATTTTAAATCCATTTTCTTGTCAAAAGCTGCCTGTAAATCGATTCCTGTTTGATTAGCCAAACACAATACTACGAAAACCACATCGGCCAATTCCTCACCAAGGTCTTTGTTTTTATCACTTTCTTTTTCGGATTGTTCTCCATAACGACGAGCAATGATTCGGGCAACTTCACCTACTTCTTCGGTAAGTTGTGCCATATTCGTCAATTCATTAAAATAGCGAACTCCGTGCTCTTTTATCCAGGTATCAACATCTAGTTGTGCGTTTTTCAAATCCATAGTTATATTTTTTTAAGAACAATTTTTTCGTTTTGGCTGGCGATCATTTTCTGGAAAAGTTCCTTTAATCCATTATAATCTTCAGCTGCAAAAATACTACTGTTAATCTCTTTTAAACTAATAATTTGAATTTTGTTTTCCTGATTTGATATATTTAAAGTAAATGATACTTCTTTGTTTTCAGATGAAATACGAATTGGTTTTGGTATTGATTCTACAACATATCCAGCAGGAATTTCTATATTCAAGCTAAATTTTTCGAGAGTTGGATATCCAAAGTAAACCCCCATTTGTCTCTTTTCCTGATTGAAAGGATTTTTGGATCGGGTAAAAAACAACAACGGATTAACAAATATTTTTCCACCAATAATTTCCGATTGATTATCAGAAACAAATCCGAAAGTCTCTATAACAGGTTCTGTCAAATTGGTTGCTTTATTTTCAACCGTATAGTCCGAAATCTTTAAATCACCCAACTTCTCTTCGAATTTTTCAAGATAACTTTCTTTGCTTTTACTAGCATTGTGAATACGAAAACTATACGCATCGTAATCCGTTTTTTGGATCCTAACCTTTCCCTCAAGTTTTCCGGAATCATCTATTTTAACCATTACATTCGAAAATTCTTTAGACACAACTGAAGGATTTAAATCAATCTCCTGAGATGTCCCGTCACTTTTAATCAACCTTCCTTTCCAGTTTAAAACGTTTAATGGCAAAATATTTGGTGATGTAAATTTGTGTGAAGCGTCAAGTAATATTGGTTTGTCATCAATTCTGGCTGCAGCGATTACATAATTAAATCCTGTTCTTGTCGGATAAACAGGCACTCCATTTTCAACAGTACTTACCAAAACGGGATTTGTCTCGATACCTGCCAGCTTCAGCATATTTATCAAAATAAAATTAATCTCGGCTACGTTCCCAGTTTGATCAGTATATGCTTTTATGACACCTTTATCAGTATAATAATCGTTCTTTTCATTCCAATTCATTCTACCTTGAACATACTTAAAAATGATATTCAATCTTTCATCTAAGGATTGGGCATCGGTTACTAATTTCCTGACGTCTTCTAAAAGAAAATTTTTCTCCTCAAGTTCTTTTCCAAAATTTTTTTCTTTAAAAATAGTAGACGCAACACCTTCCCAAGTAATAGAATAATCTTTTACCGGTTGATCAGGATAACGAATTTGTTCTATCTCATGATGGATACAGCCTCGATAATTATCTACATTATTCACATAAGGTTCATTAGTCAAAGCTGCTACATCTTTCCCTTTATAAAAAGTACTAATTTGTCTATACGATAGTGTATTTGTGTGCTGATATTCGTCATCAAAACTCTGACTCTTATTTACTAATTTGGCATCTGTCTCTATTGGCATTGTCCCAATCAAAATAGGTTTGTAAATATAAAACTCAGGAATCTCGGTTTTGTATTCAAAATAATTTACTGGAATATCATACTGAATTTGAAAATCAGGAAGTTCTGTAATATTCTCTGACTTTAGCGTGTATTTGTATTCAATAATGGAGCCTACTTTTACATTGGGAAGCGTAATCATTTTTTCATTCCAATACTTATTCACTTTTTTCTTAAAAGCTCCCTGATTATCAAGATTTGTTTTTACAATAGCTCCATTTTCCAGATTATAGGTAACCCCGTTTGAAAATTCCAATCGGTCCTCATTGAGGTTTTCATATCCAATGTAATAATGCACTTTTTGATTGGCCCATTCGAGTCCTTCTTTTTTATAAATTTTAATTTTAAATTCGTAAACATGATTTGCCGAAAAACCATTCTTCCTATCATAAGTAAAAAAAGTTTTTGCTTTTTTAAATAAGATGGCAGCAGGAGCAGCGGTATCTTTCGGGTGTATTCTTTCCTTTAATTCGTCAATTGTTACTTTACCTAACTCATAATTTTGGGCATTTATTTTTGACAAACAACAAAGCAAAAAAACAATTGCCAGCTTTACAAACTTCATATTATATTTTCTTTAAAACGATTTTTTCGGTTTCCTTATCAATCATTGCTTTATAATAATCTTTCAACATAGAATAATAGTCTGCAGAAACAATTGGAGTATTAATTTGATGACTAATAGATAACTGAATAATATTATCTGTGGTTTGTGAAATAAATTTAAAGACTCCAATATTATCTTCCATATTTAGGGCTGTAGATTTTGGAAGTGTTTCTATCATATATCCTGCAGGAATACTAATGTTGATTGTATAACTGTCTTTAAACGGAAAACCATAGTCAATAGGAAATTCCCTCACCTCTTGCTTGAATGGATTTTGTTCTTTGGTAAAGAACAACAATGGGTTGATATACATCTTTTCACCTATAATTTCACATAAATTAGTCCCAGTAAAAGAACAGGTTTCTACTAAAGGCATTTTAACATCCTTTTCGTTTGCTCTTTTATAATCAGCAATTTCAATTTTTTCATTTTCATTTTCCAACTTTTCCAAATAATCTTCTTCCTTAACATTTTCAATCTCAGATCTAAACCTCATAGCGTTGTGATCTGTCCGTAAATATCTTAATTTACCAGTAATTTTACCTGAGGCATCAATTGAATACACCATTGTTACACTATTATTTGAAGCTTTTTTAGGCATTAAGTCAACTTCTTCTGATGTCCCATCTTTTCTGATCAACCTTCCCATCCAATTCAAATCTCTAAACGGTAATACATTTGGAGTCGAAAATTTACTTGTTGCATCCAATAAAATCAATCCTTCATTGGACTCTACTGCAGCAATTACATAATTGAAAGCACTATGATTTGGAAAAATAGATATACCATTAGCACGAGTACTAATCAATACCGGATTTGCTTTTAAACCTGCAGAACGCAACATTGCTGTAAGCATTAAATTAATCTCAGCTACATTACCAGATTTATCTTTATAAGCTTTTTTAACTCCATCATTACAGGAATAGCCGTAGTATTCGTTCCATTTTACTGTAGATTTAACATAATTGAGAACAGCCGAAACAATCTCATCCTGAGTAGTCAATCCAGCAACAACAGCTTTCAGATCATTCTCAAAATAGCCAGTTTTATTAAGCTCAGCACCAAAATCATCATTATCATAGATAGTTTTTACAACAGCATCCCAATCTGTAGAATACGGCTTAAGAGGTTCATTTGGATATTTCGTCATCGATAATTCCTGCACTAAACTTGTAGTATAATTATCAATATTATTTACGAATGCTTCTTCCTTCATCGAGGGCATATCTTTCGTAATATAAGTAGTTTTAGTTTCTATGTAATCAATTTTATCCGTTGAGAAATTAGTGGTAGTAGTATTAAAACCTGACCCTGTCCTTTCCTTACTGGTAATAACAAATGACTTCGGAGATTTCTCAACATTAATTTGTGGCGTAATAAAGCCTTTCATTTTACTATTATAAATAAAATATTCCGGAACATACGTTTTATATTCTGCGTAATCTAAAGGAATATCTGTTTGAAAATAAAACTCTCTAAGTGTACCAATTCTATTTGATTGTATTCTATAAATAAATTCCACTACCGACCCTTCTTTCACATTAGGCATCGTTATTTTCTTTCTACTCCAGTATCGATCCATTTTCTCTTCAAACTCCCCTTCACTTTTTAACTTTGTTTTTTCAATTTTACCATCAACCAAATTATAAGTCACTGCATCACTATACAAAACACTTTCCTTTATTGAACCAGTTCCTGGTAGAAATCTTATCGCGTAATTTGCCCAATCATAACCTTCTTTTTTATAGATTTTAATACGCATAGCTACCTCAGTTATCACTTTAAAACCTTCTCCTTGAATATATTGAAACTTCACCTCTCCTTTTTTAAACAAAATTGCCGCTACTGCAGCAGTGTCTTTAGGATGTTTCTTTTGCTCCAATTCGGCAATAGATACTTTTCCCAGTTTAAATTCTTGCGCATTCGCATTCAAACAAAATAGGAATAATAGTAAATAGGTTAAGTTTTTCATTTTTTGGTTTAGCTTTTGGTTAATATTATTTTGGCGTTATCATTTCTTGAGATTTGTTCCATAAAAAGACGGAAATCATCGTATTCTTTATTAGTATACAAACCTTTTTTCAAAAGGAATTTTCTCTTATAAACGATATTGTTATTATCCTTTTTTATTATCTCAGTTTTATACTCTCCAAATTTTCCTTTAATTTCAACATCTTGTGGAAGGAATTCGATTAAAAAATTGACCGGCAAAGCAATCTCTATTTCATCTATATCAATAGATCCTCTTTGAATTTCCAATGGATTTTTTCGGTTTCTGATTCGTTTTACGCTTTCTTTTAATGGATTATAAGCATTTAGGGCAAACATCATTTTATTTGCAGCAACATTCCCATAGTTTACAGCACTTATTTCGGCATTTTCAGTAAAACTTATTTTATCTGAGTCGTTCTTGAAAGTGATTTTTTTGATCTTCAAATTATTAATTGTACTCCAATAATCTTTATAGAATTTCTCCATCTCGGTTGGAGAAAGCTTCTCATTATTAAATTTTTGATTATACTGAGTTCCTTCTGAAACAATTCCAATTTTTCCTAAAAAATCACCATTTTCATCTATCGAATAGGCTCCTTTACTGACTTGGGTGTTAGATACATCTTCATAAATCTTTGTTCGCACAATTTCCCCTCCTTCAGGTTTAATCACTAAAACATCTCTGTCATCCGTAAATGTTCCCTGATAACCAAAAGGATCTACCTGGCTTGTACATTCCAAAAAAACATATTTATTATCAACGGGTATAGCTAAAATCATATGATTTCCTTGCATCGAAACAAACTCGGATTCAATATTCCTTTTTCTAGAGCCTCCATACAAGACCACATCATAAGCTGGTACATCTACCACATTAAGCAGGGCTTTTGTATAATTACTCAAAGCCTTACAATCGCCATATCCCAAGCGGTCAACATCACCCGCCAACATTGGTTTCCAACCTCCAATCCCTACTTGAATACTGACATATCTGGATTTTCCCTGCACATATTTGTAAATGATTTGTGCTTTCTTTATTGGGTCGGTTTCTGTTCCTACCAATGCTTTGATTTTTGCTTTGGTCTCTTCAGGCAAATCAGTAGTACCCTGCAGAATTTTTTCATTATACCATTTTCCAAATTCTGTCCAAGTTTTAGCATTACCATCTACACCTTCCAAATGAAACAATTCCAATCCCATCATCACCCTTGGAAAAAGATTACTAATTGATGGGCTCGCTACTTCTTCTTTTTGAGCCAAGATTTTTGTCGCTGTGTAAGAAAGCTGCGTTGGAGAATCAATAGTTTTTTTAATAGAATTCGAAAAATTAAATTCTTTGTATTTGAATCCAAGATTAGAAGGAAAACTCACATTGAGAATACTTTTTTCTATGCTTACTGCATAATCACGCAATGGCATCCATTGTGGAATAAAAGCGGTATTAGACGTTTCTGTTTCACTTTCAAAAACAACAGTAAATGGGTATTGGATTGGTGTATAATCCAAGTAAATATAGCGGTTATTAGAAAAAAGAGTACTTCCGCTAACGGCACTTACATCTTTGAAATCGGCTCTTTTTATCTTTTTTATTTCCTTCCCAAAAGCATCATAAACGGTCGCTAATATACTTTTAACCGGACTTGATTTATCATAATTTTCATTGGCGTCAACAGCATCTAAGCCATTTTCATTAAATACGGTTACAACCCGCTTGGTCTTGATATTCATACTGCGCTGAGATGCAATTACAATATCAATTTGATTCAAGCGAACGACAGCGTCGGCATTTTCTTTGAGACTGTCCGAGACAATTAATGCACTGTAATCACTTTTCTGTGCAAAAAGAAATGTGGTGGTAAATAAAAAAAATAAGGAAACAATACGAGTAATTTTGTAATTCATAAGAAAAATTTAGCGACGAAATATAAGAAAATTTCGTTTAAATAAAAGCTAAATTTATTCTTTATTTTTACTGTCGATTATGATCGTAACAGGACCGTCATTGAGCAATAAAACCTTCATATCGGCACCAAAAATTCCAGTTTGCACTTTTTTTCCAAAGTCTTTTTCCAGACATTTTACAAAAGCCTCATACATAGGAATTGCAAAGTCTGGCTTTGAAGCTTTTATATATGATGGGCGATTACCTTTTTTTGTAGAAGCGTGAAGCGTAAACTGACTAACAACAATTATATCACCGTCAACATCCTGAACCGAGCAGTTCATAACATCGTTCTCATCACCAAAAATTCTCAATTTAACAATCTTCCCAACAAGCCAATCAATGTCTTCTTGGCTATCGGCATCTTCAATTCCAACTAAGATCAACAAACCTTTTTGGATGTCGGCCGTTTTTTGACCTTCAACGGTTACCGATGCTTCCGAAACTCTTTGAATTACTAATCTCATTTAAAAGTCAATTAAACAAAAAGATACACTGCTGTGCATCTCTAAAGTATTGTATCGTTTTATACTAAAATTTATTCCCTCGTTTTATCGCTTGCCGCTCTATCATCTCCATAAATATCTGTACGATAATGCTCGTCATCTCCTTCAAGGATTTTCAGATAACTATTGTAACGAGACCAGGCAATTTCATCCCTTTCTAACGCGGCTTTTATAGCGCAATGAGGCTCTTCTTTGTGCAAGCAGTTATTGAATTTACATTGGTCTTTTAATTTGAAAAATTCAGGGAAATAATGACTAATCTCGGAAGGCTCCATGTCGACCATTCCAAAACCTTTGATTCCGGGAGTATCTATAATTTTGGCATCAAAAGACAAATCATACATCTCAGCAAAAGTAGTGGTATGTTGCCCTTGTTTACTTTGTTCAGAAATTGTCTTGGTTTTCAACTGTAACGAAGGCTCCATAGCATTCACCAAAGTTGATTTCCCAACCCCTGAGTGCCCAGAGAACATACTTACTTTACCCTTCATCAATCCTTTCAACTCTTCAACACCTTTCATCTCGGTAGCCGAAACCCGCAAACATTTATATCCTATTTGCTGATACACATGCTGCATATACAATTGATCGTCCAACGTAACCTCATCCAGAGTATCTATTTTATTAAAAACCAAAATAGCCTCTATTCCATAAGCTTCGGCGGTTACCAAAAAACGGTCAATAAAACTGAATGTTGTTGGCGGATTATTTACAGTTACCAACAAAAATACACGATCAATATTGGACGCAATAATATGCATTTGATGAGACAAATTCACTGCCTTACGAACGATGTAATTTTTTCGCTCATGAATATTGTGAATCATTCCTGTGACAGCATCTGAGCTTTCCTCTAGTTCATAATCGACAATATCGCCCACAGCAATAGGATTGGTGCTTTTAATTCCTTTTATTCGGAATTTCCCTTTCATACGGCATTCTATAAAATCTCCTTGTTCGGATTTTACGGTGTACCAACTTCCTGTCGATTTATAAACGAGTCCTGTCATTTTTAGATTTTAGATAGCAGATTTTAGATTTTAGATTAAATCCTAAATCTTTGCAAAGATAAAGTTTTGTTTTAGGTTTGAAGGTTAAACATTTTTTTTCTTTCATCAGCCAATAAACAACAAACTCCCCGGCAAAACAGAAGCATTTTTGTTAGATTTGTGTATATTATCAGTTGTAGTGAATCCCGCTTATTTTAAAATTCGCATCACTGAGGCATTGCAAAAAATTCTGAACAAAAACTGATATGCAAATTTTAAAAATAAAAAAAGGCAGAATTCTTGGAATAGGAATTTCCACAATATTTTCTATTTCGCTTATAATGAGTTGCCAAAAAAAGACCCCTGAAGAATACCGTACTTTTTATTGTGCTGTTAACGGAAAAGACACCGCTGTTCTGGCAATTGGGACAAATAAAGACCGCTTTTTCGGAAATTACCAAATCTATCATGAAAGCAGAGCTATTAAAGACTCCGGTGTTGTTGACGGGGAAATTTCCGGAGACACGTTACGCGGAAAATACAAATACCGAACCTATGGAGGCGGGGTATCTATAATTCCTGTCATTTTCTTAAAACGCAATGATAAGCTTATAACCGGAACAGGAGTTACCGGTACCTTGTTGGGAATGGTTCATTTTCTTCCTGAATACCCTATCGATTTTAAAAATCCAAAATTTGTTTTCAGCAAAATAACTAAAAATGATTTGGATAAGAGCGAATACCAAGCCAATACTCATCGCAACAGCACTGATTGAATTGAAGCGACAACAATTATCGAAGAAAAGAACATTGCTTATATGATTACATTTTTTCTTACACAGGTAATTTGATCTTGATCCAAAAAAAAATCCCCACATTAAAAAATGCAGGGATTTAATCTTTTAATATTAGAAACTACGAATTCAAGATTCTTTCTTGGTGTTCGATACTTTCTTGGTGGATTCCTTTGAATAATTTAATGATAAATTCTTCTGTCAATCCTTTTTTAGCACCTTCAGCAACCATTTTCGCTTGGATTTCGTTCCAACGGTTATTTTGCAAAATAGCTACGTTATTATCTTTTTTCACTTGACCAATTTCGTCAGCTACTTTCATACGTTTTCCTAACAACTCTAATAAGTTAGCATCCAAAACGTCGATGTTCGTTCTTAATTTTGTCATTTTTTGTTCAAAATCAGCAGTATCTCCGCTCACTTTTCTCACTTTCAAATCTTTGAAAATTTGTTTCAAAGCAGCAGGAGTCACTTGTTGAGCAGCATCACTCCACGCATTGTCAGGATCATTATGAGTTTCGATAATCATACCGTCATAATTCAAATCCAAAGCTTCTTGAGTTACTTCAAGAATCATGTTACGGTTTCCTGTAATATGCGATGGATCGATGATCAAAGGTAAATCAGGGAATTTATTTTGTAATTCAATAGCAATCTGCCACTCAGGAATATTTCTGTATTTTGTTTTTTCGTAAGTAGAGAAACCTCTGTGGATAACTCCTAATTTTTTGATTCCAGCATTATACAAACGCTCAACTCCTCCCAACCATAAAGCCATATCAGGATTTACAGGGTTTTTAATCAAAACAATTTTATCAGTTCCTGCCAATGTATCAGCAATCTCTTGAACTGCAAAAGGGTTTGCAGTTGTACGAGCTCCAACCCATAAAACATCGATATCGTGTTCCAAAGCCAATTTACAGTGAGCTGCAGTCGCAACTTCAGTTCCCATCAATAAACCAGTTTCAGCTTTAGCTTTTTGTAACCATTTCAATCCAATTTCACCAACACCTTCAAATCCTCCCGGACGTGTTCTTGGTTTCCAAATACCAGCTCTAAAAACACTTACATCAGAATCTTTCAATTCGTGTGCAATTTTCAAAACTTGCTCTTCAGTTTCTGCACTACAAGGTCCTGCGATTACAAATGGGTGAGACAATTTGAATTCGTTCAACCAATCTCTCATTTCTTTCTTGTTTTCCATCTTTTCTAACTTTTTTTCTTTTCCCCTCTCCTCCCGATAGCTATCGGAACTCCCCAAACAACTGGAGGGAGCAAGAGAGATCTTTATTATTAATTGCTTACTACTATTATACTTTGTTGTTCTTTTTTATTTTACTTAAAACGGATTATTACTGCTTTTTAGCATTCATTCCGTTCAATATTTCTTTTATTCTATTGGTACTTTGCATTTCGTTGTAAATCGCTTCGTAATCATCATTTACCAAAAGCTCCTTAAACTTGGATAAATTCGAAATGTATTCTTCCAATGTTCTGACCACCTGTTTTTTGTTTTGTTTAAAAATCGGTGTCCACATTGCTGGAGAACTTTTCGCCAAACGCACGGTACTTTCAAAACCAGAACCTGCCATGTCAAAAATATCCTGTTCGTCTTTTTCCTTGTTGATTACCGTTTTTCCAAGCATAAACGAGCTGATATGTGATAAATGCGACACATAAGCAATATGTTTGTCATGCGATTTTGGATCCATATAACGAATTCTCATTCCGATTGCCGTGAAAAGCAACAATGCTTTTTCCTGTAATTTGAAAGCCGTTTTTTCAACTTCGCAAATGATATTCGTCTTTCCTTTAAACAATCCTTTTATTGCTGCCGATGGTCCCGAAAACTCTGTTCCCGCAATAGGATGCGTAGCCATAAAATTTCTTCTTTTTGGATGATCTGCAACCGCTTCACAAATAGGAGATTTGGTTGAGCCAACATCAAAAACGGTGGCCGAATCTGAAATTAAATCCAACACTGTCGGTAAAACCACAATCGCCGTATCTACCGGAACCGAAACAATCACAAAATCTGCCTTGGATAAGTCCTCAAAAGTTGCAGCTTCATCAATAACTCCAAGCGCTTTTGCTTCCTGCAGATGCTTTTCGTTACTGTCAATTCCAAAAATTTTGACATCAGGATTCAACTCTTTAGCATCCAATGCTATCGATCCCCCAATTAATCCAACACCTATTACATATATATTCATGTTCTATTTTTTTGAAGCTAATCCTGCTATCCACTATATCTTTTATGGTGAACCCCACCATAAAAGGATGCCGTTTCTATCAGGGCTAGGGCATTCCGTTTTTAAAGAAATTTAGTTTAATATCTACAAGATTTTTAAATTCTCATAAGAAATCATAAATCTAAAATCGTTAATCAGCAATCTAAAATCTAAAATCTATCAATCGCTTCTTGTACTTTCTCCTCTTTCACACAAAGCGCAAATCGGATGTAACCTTCTCCATTGCTTCCAAAAATGGTTCCCGGAGTGATAAAAATATATTTCTCATATAATATTTTATCTATAAAATCCTCAGCAGATGTTATTCCTTCAGGCAATTTGGCCCAAACAAACAGTCCAACACCTTCTTTATACACTTCACATCCTAATTTTTCAGCTAATTGCTCTGTAAGTACACGACGTTTTTTATAAACTTCATTCATCGAATCGAACCAGGACTTGTCGCTTTTCAACGCTTCTACAGCACCTTTTTGGATTCCGTAAAACATTCCGCTGTCCATATTGCTTTTTACTTTCAGAACAGAGTCAATCAATTTTGCGCTTCCCAAAACCATCCCAACTCTCCAGCCTGCCATATTGAAAGTTTTGCTCAAAGAGTTCAATTCAAGAGCGACATCTTTAGCTCCTTCCACTTGCAACAAACTCATCGGTTTATCATTCAAAACAAAACTATACGGATTGTCGTTGATCAATAATATATGATGCTTTTTTGCGAAAGCGACTAATTTTTCAAACAATTCCAAACTTCCTCTCGCTCCTGTTGGCATATGCGGATAACCAATCCACATAATTTTAACTTTTGCCAAATCCAGTTTTTCCAAAGCTTCAAAATCTGGCTCCCAATTGTTGGCTTCTTTCAAATCATAATATACAGGAACCGCTCCTACTAAATTGGTAACCGAAGTATAAGTTGGGTAACCCGGATTTGGAATCAAAACTTGGTCACCTTCGTTTAGGAAAGCCATTGAAATATGCATAATCCCTTCTTTGGAACCTATCAAAGGTAAAATCTCAACATTTGGATCTAAGCTTACACCATAGTTGTTTTTATAAAAATCAGCCATTCCGCTTCTAAGTTCCGGCAATCCCTGATAACTTTGATATTGGTGCGCATTCTCATCATGCATCGCCAAAATTACCGCATCCATAACGGCTTTGGATGGTTTCAAATCCGGACTCCCAATTCCCATATTGATAATTGGTTTTCCCGCCGAGGCCAATTGTCTCACTTCTCTCAACTTCGAGGAGAAGTAATATTCTTCAATAATATCGAGACGTTTTGCTGTTGTAATCATGATATTCTGTTATAATTCTTTTGAATTTTAATTTTTTTTCTGCCTTATTAAGGTTTCGTATTTTTATATTCTCCCAATACTTTAAAATATTCGGCCATTATAGTTAGCAATGCTTTGGCTTTGGCGAAATCTTCGTATTTATCAAAAGTGACATCAACGAAAAATGAATATTTCCAAGGAGTTTCAATTTTTGGCAACGACTGGATTTTGGTCAAATTCAATTTACAGTCACTCATTACATTTAAAACCGCCGCCAAACTCCCTCGTTTATGATCCAATTCAAATTTTATCGAAGCTCTGCTGATTTCATTTTCCTCTGCATATTCTTTTTCTTTTTTGAGAATCACAAAACGAGTCATGTTATTATTTATCGTTTGAATTTCAGGAGCAAGAATTTCCAAATCATAGATCTCCGAAGCCGTTTTGCTGGCAATTGCCGCAATCCCTGTTAGTTGTTTTTCGTGAATTCTTCTCGCAGTTTCGGCAGTATCCTTGTCTTCAACCAATTTTATATTTGGATATTGTTTCAAAAACTCCATACACTGCAACAAAGCCATAGGATGTGAATGTACTTCTTGGATATCCTCAATTTTCTGTCCTTTTAGAGCCATCAAATTTTGATGGACATCCAAATAATGCTCGCCAATAATATGCAGGTTATTTTTGTCAATCAAAGCATAATTTGGAATTATAGGTCCGGCAATAGAATTTTCTATGGCCATCACAGCCTGATCGGATTTCCCCGACAGCAAACTATCTACCAATTCCTCAAAAGACAAACATTCGTCTACTTCGATGTTTTGATAAAAATAGTCTTGAGCCACTTGATGGTGGAAAGATCCTTTAATTCCTTGTATTGCAATTTTCGTTCTCATTTGGTCAAAAAAAAATCCTGATTTTCATCAGGATTGTATATTACTTTTATTTGTTTTATCTCGTTTTCCAAATAACCATAGCAACAATCCCTCTACTTTCTAAAGTAGAAATAAAAAGAGTTGCTAAAATAAAAACGGTTATTAGACATTGTGTTGTTTGTTTTTCAAATATTTAATGCAAATGTAAAACATATTTCGAGTCGGACAAAATAAAAATATTTTTTTATGTAACAAAAAAAGATTCGTTTGTTAAAGAGGTTTAAAATTTAATATTCGACAAAAAAGAAGTGTTTTAGATGTCAAAAAATATTAATTTCAAAACAACTGAATCTACAAAACAACTAAAAATTTGCAGATTTACATCCTTTAAACCTATTTTTCCCTTCATAATGATGCCAAAAAAAGCAAAATACTAACTTTTAGCCCTGATTGAAACGAAAATCCTTATAAGCCGGTGTTCGACTTATAAGATTGTAGTGCAAAGCGGGAACCATGTTTCCAAAAATGCCAAATGCTTCTGCTTCAAAAATAATAAATAAACGTTTTTTCTATTTACTTTTGCAACAAACAATAAGGTATGTCAATAGAAGTAAAAAATATTTCGAAAAGTTATGGAACCCAAAAAGCTTTAGATAACATTTCATTTGCTGTCACAAAAGGGGAGATTGTTGGTTTTTTAGGTCCGAACGGAGCAGGTAAATCAACACTGATGAAGATTTTGACGACTTACCTACATGCCGATTCAGGTGTTGCACTTGTCAATGGTTTTGATGTAAACACTCAGGAAAAATCGGTGCAACTTTCCATCGGTTATTTACCGGAACATAATCCGTTATATTTGGATTTGTACGTGAGGGAATATCTTGCTTTCAATGCCGATGTATATAAGGTAGAAAAAAACAGAATCGAAGAGGTGATTGAGTTAACCGGTTTACAAGCCGAAAGTCATAAAAAAATTGGGCAACTATCCAAAGGATATCGTCAACGTGTAGGCCTTGCTAATGCATTGTTACACAATCCTGATGTTTTGATTCTTGATGAACCTACTACAGGATTGGACCCAAATCAATTGGTAGAAATCAGAAACGTTATTAGAAATGCAGGAAAAGACAAAACGGTTTTTCTCTCGACTCATATTATGCAGGAAGTGGAAGCAATTTGCGACCGCGTGATTATTATTGACAAAGGACAAATTGTTGCCGACAAAAAACTGGAAAATTTAATCTCGGTTGATAAAGAGCAAGTAATTGAAGTCGAATTTGATTTAAAAGTAGAAGAAAATCTGATTGCTCAAATTCCGCATATAAAATCATATAAAAACATTCAAGGTAGTTCTTGGGAATTGACTTTTATATCTGACAAAGATATGCGCCCAACTGTATTTGACTTTGCTTATGACAATGGATTGAAAACTTTGCAACTAAATCAGAAAAACAAAAATTTGGAAGCTGTTTTCAGAGAAATCACAAAATAAACTAGCAGTCTCATCATAAAAAAATTGCCATAGGAATTCCTATGGCAATTTGAACAGAAACCAACTAATTCTAAACACTTAATTATTCTAACAAAATCAATAATTGCATTTTAGAAAATCTTCTCATCTTTTCATGGCAAAATGCCCTTTAAAAACTTTACCATTCTGGCGGGTTACAACAAACCAATAATCTGTTGAAGGCAATTCGTGCCCATTATAAGTTCCATCCCAAGTAGATTCTGAGTTTAATTCCTTTATAAATTTTCCAAATCGATCGAATATTTTGACCATCAGTTTTGGTTCGGATTCTGAAAATCGAACTGCCCATGTATCGTTATATCCATCTCCGTTTGGGGTGAAAAACTTTGGGTAATTCAACACAAAAACTTCCTGACTGGCAATCCCGCAACCATTTTTGTCCCGAACATAAACAGTATAATCACCACTTGTCAATCCCGAAAACGTATTGCTGTCCTGAAAGGTTATTCCATCTAATGAATATTCATAATTCCCAATACTCGAAGCCGAAACAGAAACTACAATTACATTTTCATTATCTGTCCAATCCTGAGTTTCGGTCGAAATTACAGCTACATTAGACAATATCACTGTAAAATCCTTTGTTGCAGAACAAACCGTATTTCCGTGATTTTGGGTTACCGTTACCGAATAAGTCCCTGCGTTCGGCACTGCTATTGATGGTGATGTTTCCAAAGTGGACCATGAATAACTGTCAAAACCCGAACCTGCATTTATAGTAACCGAATAATTTTCACAAACAGGAACACTGTCCAAAATTGAAATTATTGGTTCACTTACCAATGTTAGACTCAGTTTCCCAACCTGATAACACTTATCATTCGAATCAATTCTCACATAAATCACTGTTGTTCCAAGTGATAAGTTATGGCTTCCTGGTGTAGTAATTTGATCTCCTGTTGTTTGGTTTTCAGCACCGGACAATGAGGAATAATATGAAAAAGAACAAATAGTGCAAGTTGCAATTTTTGAATTATAACCAGTTAAATCAACATATTCGGAACCGTCGTTTTTGCTGTCGCAAATAAACTCTGCCGCATTGTTTACAGGCAAGCTAGGAACGACTATATTCGCTAAAACCGCTAATCGGTTAACACTTTCACAACCATTTACCGTTTGGGTTGCATAATAAGTTGTGCCATTTACCAAAGCCGTTGTGCTTGGTAGCACCGCACCATTAGTCATACTGTCGTACCATATAACATTTGTTCCCGTCACTGTCAGGCTACCGATGGTTGCCTTTTGTGTAGAACAAAAATTCTGTACCGCATCAGCCGTTGGAACAGGGGTGTTTTGAATATTGACCACCACCGGAATCCGTAAACTTTCACAGGTGGTGACAGTTTGCGAAGCATAATAGGTTTTGTTCTGCAGTATCGTTGTACCCGTCAGCAGATTTCCATTTGCGGAAGCGTCATACCATTTTACATTAGTACCTATTACATTGATATCATTGATCGCGGCATTTTTTTGGACACAAAAGGTTTGAGGCGTAGTTACAACGGGGAGCGGTTCGGTGTTGACGAATGCCTTAACTTCGGCAGCATTGGGAACAAGCGAAACACAGCCCAAAGCATTTTTAATCACCACCTGATAAGTGGCAGGAATCAGATTGCTTTTCGAACTAGCCGATGTCCAATTGACTGCGTTATCAAAACTATAGGATGCCGCAATGTCCGAAACAGTGATTGTTCCCGTTGGCGTTATGCAGTCTGGCTGCGTAATTGAGACTGTCGGCGTTGGCGGATAACCCGGCGGAACCAAAATATCAACAGAGATTGCCGTAGTCTCACAAGCGGAACTGTTTCTTGTCTTTACCAAATAGGTTCCAACGGCCAAACCGGATTTAAAATTGCTGCTTGTCCAATTCGCACCATCATCAAAACTGTACTCATAATCTGGGCTAGTTACGGTAATCGTTCCATAAGGATTCACACAGATTACAGGCTGAACAACACTTACAGTCGGAGTTGCAGTAGAAACAGCCACCAAATTTATATGAGCCATAACCGGACTCGAAACACAATTAGAACTTTTGGAAGTAACCTTATAATCACCGCCCGCTAAGCCTGGGAAAATCATCGATGACTGATAATTAACACCATCAACACTATATAAAAGCCCTGTCGGACTTGTGACTGTAATTGTTCCCGAAGGCACATCACAATTAGGCTGAGTAGTTGTGACGGTAGGTTGAATTGGCCCGGATTTTACATTAATGGTTATTACATTAGAAAAAACTCGGCAATTAGTAGAACCAATATTGGAACTATCCGCAGTTGCCAATCGGTATTTATAAGTTCCTACTGTACCCGAGACGAAAGTGTAAGCTGCATTATTTGCCCCCAGAATATCAGTCCAAGTCGTTCCTCCATCAGTACTATTTTGCCATTGGTATCCCACCGTCGTATAGGCCGAAGACGTAACGGAGCCATTAAGCGTAATTGATTTCGATTCTCCCTCGCATACATCTAAATTAGTAACCGACTCGTTCACAATTTCTGAAGTTACCGTAGGCCCGCAAGCCCTAAAAGTAATGTCATCTAAAGCAATATCATTACCCGGAGCGGCACCCACTTTATTATTCCGCATTCGAATGACAACCGTATCAACACCGGAAGGGGTAGTAAAAAAGAATCCGTATTGTTTCCATACTGCACTGCCCGATAATCCTATATCTCCTGTATTATAAGTCCCAAGAATATTTCCGCTGGTATCCTCAATTGTAAAAGTAATATTTGGAGGACTATTATCCTGTGACCGTAAAAGATTCATTATCCAAGCGGCAAACTCATAAGTGGTGCCGGCGCACAAACCGGAAACCGTGTTTTTGTAAAAATAATCAGTAGTTGAAAAACTAGCATTTACGACCATCATATAACCTCCTCCGGTATGGTCTGTGGTTGTCCACCAGGTACCAGGAGTATTTGTGGTGCTTTCGACGGTGTAGGAACCATCACTAGGAAAATTTGCCGTGGTATAAGTATAACTCGTAATCCCTGTCCCTAAAGCAGAACCATGGGTTGATGTTCCTGAACCAAAATCCAATTTAACAACAGGATCTCCCAAACTTCCCGTGCACAATTGGGCATTCCCTTCTGAAAAGAAAAGAACACTGATTAGTAGAGAAATAAAGTATTTGAAATTCAAAATTGGACATTTTAATAAAGTAAAACTACCTTATAATAAAATGTTCTTCAAAAATCTTATACCAGTCAGCAATATCTGTCGATGAAAATAAAATACTTATCTATTAAAATAAGAAAGGCGTTGCAATGCAACGTCTCTTTACTTTTCACTATCAGAAATTTAAAAAACCTGACTCGCTATCTGTCTGATATTTTCTGATTTTCCCATCGAATAATAATGCAAAACAGGAACTCCCGCCGCTTTCAATTCTTTTGATTGCTGAATCGCCCATTCAATACCCACTTGACGAATCTCAGCATTGTTTTTACATTTCTCTACTGCGTTTATCAAATATTCCGGTAAATCAATGCGGAAAATTTGAGGCAGAATCTGTAAATGTTTTTGAACTGCAATTGGTTTAATTCCCGGAATAATAGGAACTGTAATTCCCATTTCCCTAGCTTTTTTTACAAATTCAAAATATTTAGCATTATCAAAAAACATTTGGGTTACGATATAATCAGCACCTGCATCAACTTTCTCTTTCAACCTTCTCATATCCGTGGCCAAAGAAGGTGCTTCCAAATGTTTCTCCGGATAACCCGCTACACCAACACAAAAATTAGCTTTGTTGTCAACGTCCATAACATCGTGCAAATACTTTCCACAATTCAACTGATTAATTTGGGTTACCAAATCCACCGCAAAATTATTTCCTCCCACTTTTGGAACAAAAGACTGCTCATCTTTCATTGCGTCACCGCGAAGTGCCATCACGTTGTTGATTCCAAGATAATGACAGTCAACCAACATATATTCGGTTTCCTCTTTCGTAAATCCTCCGCAAAGTAAATGCGGTACGGTATCCACTTGATATTTATGTTTTATAGAAGCACAAATCCCCAAAGTTCCCGGGCGCATTCTAGTCAATTTTTTATCCAATAATCCGTTTCCTTTATCCACATAAATATACTCCTCACGGGAAGTAGTTACATCAATAAATGGCGGTTTGAACTCCATCAACGGATCGATATTATCATACAATTCCTGAATGCTTTTTCCTTTTTGGGGCGGTATAATTTCGAAAGAGAATAAAGTTTCTCCCTTGGCTTGTTCTATATGTTCTGTTACTTTCATAATCCTCCCCCGACCCCTCCAAAGGAGGGGAGACTCGGGTAATTTTAAATTAAAAATATTAGTCATTCCTTTCCGACTCCTCCCCTTCGGGGAGGTTGGGTGGGGATTTTAGTCTGCAATATTTGGGTTAAGCCATTTCATGGCTATATCAGTTGATACATTTCTTCTTTTGGCGTAATCAATCACTTGGTCTTCTTTTATTTTTCCAAGACCGAAGTACTTACTTTCAGGATTTCCAAAATAATATCCTGAAACCGATGAAGCAGGCCACATTGCCATACTTTCGGTCAAAGTTACTCCAATTGCTGCCTCAACATCCAATAATTTCCAAATAGTTGGTTTCTCCAAGTGATCTGGACAGGCTGGATAACCCGGTGCAGGACGAATTCCTTTATAATCTTCTTCAATAAGTGCTTGCTTGCTCAAAACCTCATCCGATGCATAACCCCAAAATTCTTTACGTACTTTTTCGTGTAAATATTCGGCAAATGCCTCTGCAAAACGATCCGCTAACGCTTTCACCATAATCGAATTATAATCATCCAAATCTTTTTCGAATTCGGCCGCCCATTCGTCAACACCAAAACCGGTGGTTACGCAAAACGCACCCATATAATCCACTTTTCCATTTTCTTTTGGCACAATAAAATCGGCTAATGCGATATTTGGAGCTCCTTTTGTTTTTTGTGACTGCTGACGCAAAGTCAAGAATTTCTCCAAAACTTTTCCGTTTTCATCAGTCAATTCAATATCGTCATCATTAACTTGATTCGCAGGAAAAATTCCGTAAACTCCTTTGGCCTGTAATTTTTTCTCTTTCAAAATTACCTCCAACATCGCTTGGGCATCGTTAAAAACTGAAGTCGCTTGTTCGCCAACAACATCATCTGTCAAAATCGCAGGGTATTTCCCGAACAACTCCCAAGTTCTGAAAAACGGAGTCCAATCGATATACGGAACCAATACATCCAAATCAATCTCGACTGTTTGCGCCCCAATAACCTTTGGTTTTACAGCCTCAAAATGTCTCCAATCCAATTGCAATTTGTTTTTACGCGCATCCTCAATAGACAAGAAATTTTTATCTCTTGAACGATTCAAGAATGTTTCTCTGAACGCATCATATTCGGCGCGAATATCGGTTGCGTATTTCTCTTTATTATCATCCAATAAATTTCCTGCCACCGTAACCGCTCTCGAAGCATCGTTTACGTGAATCACAGTCGATTTATATTGTGGTGCAATTTTTACGGCGGTGTGCGCGCGTGAAGTGGTCGCTCCACCTATCATTACCGGAATTTTTATATCTTTTTTATCCAATTCTTTTGCGAGATACACCATTTCGTCCAACGAAGGCGTAATCAATCCGCTCAATCCGATAATATCTACATTGTGTTCAAGGGCTGCAGCAACAATCTTTTCAGGAGCCACCATAACTCCCAAATCAATAATTTCGTAATTGTTGCAAGCAAGCACAACCCCAACAATATTTTTACCAATATCGTGTACGTCTCCTTTTACGGTTGCCAAAAGGATTTTTCCGTTTCCTTCTTTGTCTCCGGCTTGTTTCGCTGCTTCAATAAACGGCAATAAATAAGCCACCGCTTTTTTCATTACACGAGCCGATTTTACCACCTGTGGCAAAAACATTTTTCCTGAACCGAACAAATCTCCAACCACATTCATTCCCGCCATCAAATTGATTTCAATCACTTCAATAGGTTTTGTGGCGGCCAATCTTGCTTCCTCAACATCTTCCTCTATAAATTGATCAATTCCTTTTACCAAAGCGTGTGTAATACGTTCCTGAAAAGTTCCCGAACGCCATTCCTGTACTGCTACTTCATTATTTTTGGTATCGCCTTTTACACTTTCAGCAAAATCCAACAAACGTTCCGTGGCATCGTCACGTCTGTCCAAAATCACGTCTTCAACATATTCCAATAAATCTTTAGGAATATCATCGTAAATCGTCAACATTTCAGGGTTTACAATCCCCATTGTCATTCCGTTTTTGATGGCGTGATACAAGAAAACCGAGTGCATCGCTTCTCTCACCACATCATTTCCTCTAAACGAAAACGAAACATTACTCACCCCACCGCTGATGTGTGCATGTGGCAAATGCTCGCGAACCCACTTGGTACCTCTAAAGAAATCCAAAGCATTCAAACGGTGTTCCTCCATACCGGTCGCTACGGGGAAAATATTCAAATCGAAGATGATATCCTGCGGTGGAAACCCTACTTTGTGAACCAAAATATCATACGAGCGTTGGCAAATTTCAATTCTGCGGTCGTAATTATCAGCTTGTCCTACCTCATCAAAAGCCATTACAATAACAGCAGCACCATAACGTTTGATTAATTTAGCATGATGAATGAAGGCTTCCTCACCCTCTTTCAACGAAATCGAGTTTACCACACATTTCCCTTGCACCACTTTCAAACCTGCCTCAATGATATCCCACTTCGAACTGTCAATCATAATCGGCACACGCGAAATATCCGGCTCGGCAGCAATCAAGTTCAGGAATTTGGTCATCGCATACTCTCCGTCAAGCATCCCCTCATCCATATTGATATCGATGATTTGCGCACCTCCTTCTACCTGCTGTCTCGCAATGTCAAGTGCTTCCTCATATTTTTCCTCCTTAATCAATCGAAGGAACTTTCGGGAACCCGTTACATTGGTACGCTCCCCAACATTCACAAATACGCTTTCCGGCGTAATCACCAAAGGCTCCAATCCCGATAATACAAGGTTTCTTCTTTTTTCTTTCATTTCTTTTCTGAGTTACTAAGTCCTAAGATGCTTAGGTACTAAGTTTTTATTCTATGTTTTTTTCAAGGTTTCCAAAGCCCTGAAAGTATTTCTGTTTCTATTTTGGGCGTGTTCGCCGCGGCGAATCGGGCTATCCGCTGTATCTTTTATTCCGCTATCGCTTCATAAAAGGATGCCGCTTCTATCCCTCACGCGGCATTGTGCTATTCAACACATTTTTTATTACAACGAAACGATTCCATTTTCATAATTTTCAACGGAATAAATTCCGTTGCTACAAAATAGGTCGTTCCTATGGAACTTATCAATCTCATCTTCGCTTGCGCGAGCGTCACGCTCGTGACCATTCCAACTTCACCACCCAGTTTGTCATCCGACGGAGGAGGAATCTCCGTTATGTGAGCAACTTGCTTAGATTCCTCCTTCGTCGGAATGACAAACTAGACTTTATTCTCTTTGCGGGCACGAGCGTGAAGCTCTCGCTAGCGGTGATTGCTTCGCCAATTCACTTTCGCTCGAGTCCACCTCCGTTGGAATGACAAACTAGACTTTATTCCCTTTGTTAGTAAAGATTGAAAATCTATACTATCGAACGGATTTTACACTTTTCCCTACAGCAAATAATAATTTATCGACTTCGTATGAATAATTTTCTTCGGCTCTTAATTCTGGTTTCAAACCAGTTTGCAACCAATTTTTATATTCTTTAATCAATTCTTTATGTTCTTTTGTAATAAGTGAAAGCTTTTTCAATTTCTTGATTTTTTCTTTATCTCCATCAGCTTTATAAATACCAAAAGCTCTTAAAACGTGCTGGTCTATTATTGGTTCTCCTACTTCTTTTGTCAAAAATTTTCCAAATTGATAAAATACCAATCCATTGTCTTTATCTTCTTCATTTTCCCCAAGAATTCCTTCAATAATATGTTTTATTTTTGATAGATCACCATTTTTCCACAATACCGCATATAATAATTTAGATAAAGCATCACCTTCAATTTTCTTTGAAAGCAATTTTTCTTTCGTAATTATTCCTTTTTCTATTAGATCTTCAATATCTTTTTTTTCAATCTTAAATTGAATTTGAGGATAGACACTGTCATTCATCCTGAATTTTTCAAACCCTCCAAACAATGGCTCAATAGCTTCAATAGAAGTAATATTTTCAAGTTTATCAAAAACAGTTTTAACTATATCCATATCAAATTATATTATTTATGATTGTTAAAATAACCATATAAACACAATCATCTAAACTACATCACCGCCGTCGAAACCCTTGGCTTATAATCCTTGGCAATATCAGCAATCAGCTTGATGTGGTCTGGGGTTGTTCCGCAACAACCACCTATGATGTTTATTAAATTATCGTCTAAATAACTTTTGATTTGTGCCTGCATTTCTGCGGGTGTTTCGTCATATTCTCCAAAAGCATTCGGCAATCCTGCGTTTGGATGTGCTGATATATTGAATGAAGTATTATGTGACAAAGTCTGCAAATACGGTTTCAACAAATCGGCTCCCAAGGCGCAATTGAATCCTACACTCAACAACGGAATATGCGAAACCGAAATCAGGAAAGCTTCCACCGTTTGTCCGGAAAGTGTTCTTCCCGAAGCATCGGTAATCGTACCCGAAACCATGATTGGAATATCAAGATTACGTTCTTCTTTTACTTCCTCGATGGCGAAAAGTGCGGCTTTGGCATTCAATGTATCGAAAATGGTTTCCACCAAAAGCAAGTCACAGCCTCCGTCTAATAATGCTTCCACCTGTTGTTTGTAGGCAATGCGCAAATCATCGAAAGTTACGGCTCTGTAACCCGGATCGTTTACGTCCGGAGACATACTTGCCGTACGGTTTGTTGGCCCAATCGAACCGGCCACAAAACGTGGCTGATTTGGATTTTTGGCAGTGTATTCATCGGCTACTTCACGGGCAATTTTTGCCGATTCGTAGTTTAATTCATAAACGATATCTTCCAAATGATAATCGGCCATCCCGATGGTGGTTCCTGAGAAAGTATTGGTTTCCACAATATCGGCTCCGGCTTCAAAATAGGCGGCGTGAACTGCCTTGATTGCCTGTGGTTGCGTGAGGGACAATAAATCATTGTTCCCCTTTAGCGGATGCGGGAAATCTTTGAATCGTTCGCCACGAAAATCTTCTTCAGAGAAATTATATCGTTGCAGCATGGTTCCCATTGCTCCGTCGAGCACGAGAATTCTCTTTTTTATTTCTTCTTGAATTTTTGACATTTTATGTTTTATTTCTCGCAAAGACGCAAAGGCGTAAAGCTTTTTATTATTGTTTTATACTTCTCAATTTGTTTTCCTGCAAGGTCTTTTTTGACCTTGTAGGTATATAAATTCTCAGAATCCCTCCAAGGTTATAAAAACCTTGCAGGATGACCCAATAAAATTAGGTTCCCAAAAAATCACAATTATTTACTCTTTAGCCCCGATGGAAGCGATATCCTTTTATTCTGGGGTTCAGAATAAAAGATATAGCGTACAGCGGGAACGTTGACGGCAAAAAAAGCGCCAATCTTTCGCTCTAGATACTGAAATGAATTCAGTACGCTAAAATTATCGAAATGTATCAGGAAAAAAGGTTGAAAAATACAGAATGTATCTTGTGTTATCTATCCCCGCGATGCGTGGTAGAATGTAGCACCTTTCCCTAAAATAAGGGAGGTTGCTAAGGTTTCATTGGGTCTTTTCCCTCCGCCTTTCGTGATAACGTTCAATAAAATTAGGAACACCGCAAAGTTATGAAATAGCCTTGCGACTTACAAGTTTTTTTAAAAGTTTAAAAAAAAGGTCTAAATTGTTTTATCTTGTTTAAAAAAGTTTAAGACTCAATACTTAACCTTTTTAAACTTTTAAACAATTTAAACCTTTAAACTTTTTAAACCCTAAACTATACAATCGCTTTTACAACTGCTTTAGGCGCTTCTTTACGTGTACCGTCGAATCCATCAACTCCGGAAACGGTGGTGTATTTCATCACATATTTTTTACCAGGATTGATGATTTGGTAAGCCGCTTGACACATTAATGTGGCTTCGTGGAATCCGCAAAGAATCAATTTTAATTTTCCAGGGTATGTGTTTACGTCACCAATAGCAAAGATTCCAGGAATGTTTGTTTGGTAATCCAATGCATTGTTTACTTTGATAGCATTTTTTTCGATTTCCAATCCCCAGTGTGCGATTGGCCCTAATTTTGGTGTCAATCCAAAAAGCGGAATGAAGAAATCGGTTTTGATGTTTTGATGAGCTCCATCGATATCCACATCAACAGACTCCAAATGTTCTGCTCCGTTCAACCCAATAACTTCACCAGGAGTAATCATTTTAATTTTTCCGGCTGATTTTAATTCCTGCACTTTTTCTACAGAATCCAACGCTCCTCTAAATTCATTTCTACGGTGAATTAAAGTTACCTCTGATGCAACATTTGCCAAGAAAATACTCCAGTCCAAAGCAGAATCTCCACCTCCTGAAATCACAACTCTTTTGTCTCTGAATTTCTCCGGATTTTTGATAAAGTATTTCACTCCTTTGTCTTCGTAAAACTCGATATCCTCGATTAGAGGTTTTCTTGGCTCAAAACTTCCCAATCCCCCTGCAATGGCAATAACAGGCGCATGGAATTTCTTTCCTTTATTAGAGGTAACAATAAAACTTCCGTCTTCTTGTTTTTCTATGGTTTCAGCACGCTCACCAAGGGTAAATCCAGGCTCGAACTGCTTAATTTGTTCCATTAATCCGTCTACCAAATCACCTGCCAATACTTCAGGAAATCCTGGAATATCATAGATTGGCTTCTTTGGATATAACTCTGACAACTGCCCTCCTGGTTGTGGTAAGGCATCAAGTATATGACATTTTAATTTCAATAATCCTGCTTCGAAAACGGCGAATAGACCTGTTGGCCCGGCTCCTATTATAAGTATGTCTGTTTTAACCATTATATTAAATTTTACTCTTTATTATTTTTTTGTTTTTTTTTATGTGCAAATGAAGGAATCATTTAAATTTCGAAATGTGACTATTATCACTAAATCCCATTCATTATTTCTTTAATCTATTTAATTTCCGAAATCGCTTATTCTTTTTTAACGATTCGGTAATTTCGTTCATCCTTTGAATCATCGGGTTAAAACCCGAAGCTATTCACCCTTATTGTTTTTTAACGCTTCGGTGATTTCATTCATTCTATTCACTTTTTCTTCGAAATTTCCTTTGAGTGTTTTTCGGTATTCGTTTAGGTTTTCTACCATTTTATTCACATCCTCAGGGATTACTTCTTCGAAAAATTCACGTAATCTTTTGGCGGTCGTCGGTGATTTTCCGTTGGTCGAAATAGCGATTTTTACGTTTCCTTTGGTTACAATTCCTCCCAAATAATAATCACATAAATCAGGCGTATCGGCAATGTTACAAATCAAATAACGCTTTCGGGCTAGTTCAAAAACTCTCTTGTTAACTTCCAAACTATCAGTACAAGCAATAACCATGTTCCTTTTCTTGAGCATTTTTTTCTTGAACTTCTTTTTGGTTAATGTAACCGAAGGATGTTTTTCAACTAAAGCTTCCAACTCGGGCAAGAACTTTGTCGCTACAACCTCAACATTAGCGTTTGGGCTGGATTTCAACATAAAAGACAATTTTTCCAAACCTACATTTCCACCACCAACAATTAATACATTGATGTTGTGCAGTTTTAAAAAAATTGGATATAATTCGTTCTTTTCCATTGTTACCTATATACTTTGTCGATCATGTCCGGTCTCGACCCTACCCTACGAAACGATTTCCTTTGACAGAAATTCTCCGTAAAAACCTTTCTTTTCATCGGGTTAAAACCCGACGCTATAAAACAAATCGTTCCTATGGAACTCCTTTACTAGACAATTTCTTTTGATAGAAACTCTTCGTAAAACCCTTTTAATTTATTGCTTTCTTTCACCACTTCTCCAATTACAATAATTGCAGGTGAGCTTAATTTTTTATCGACAACCACGTCCTGAATCGTATCGATAGTTCCCACGCCAATTTTTTCATTTGGCGTTGTTCCGTTTTGAATAATCGCAACGGGAGTTTCTCCTTTGGATTCTTTTTGAAACAAATCGACAATTTGCGACAGCTTACTCATTCCCATCAAAATCACTACTGTCGCAGATGATTTTGCTGCAAGGGCAATATCATTAGACAAATTGCGACTGGATGTTGTCCCTGTAATTACCCAAAAACTTTCGGAAGTTCCTCTTTTGGTCAATGAAATTCCCTGATAAGCGGGAACCGCAATCGACGATGAAATTCCGGGAACTACAAATGTAGGGATTCCAAAACTTTCTACGTAATCTATTTCTTCGCTTCCTCTTCCAAAAATAAAAGGGTCGCCTCCTTTTAACCGAACCACATGACCATAAGTAAGCGCATTATCAACAATCAACTGATTGATTTGCTCTTGCGAATATTCATGCGAACCAATTCTTTTCCCCACAAATATTTTTATGGCATCTTGGGGAGCATGCTTCAGTATTTCCTCATTGGCCAAGGCATCATACAAAACCACGTTGGCTTCAGCGAGTGTGTTTACGCCTTTGAGCGTAAGCAAGTCCGGGTCGCCGGGTCCTGCGCCCACTAAAGTTACTTTGGGTTGTATCGTTTTATGCATTAGCTAAATCTTTGGCTCTGTATTCTTCAACTTTTGAAAAGAAAGACACAGCATCTTCAATATATTTTTTGGCGAAAGCCGCAGATGGCTCGTTCGCTCTGATTTGGTACACCAATTCGTTGAAAGAGGAACCTAAATCCAATTTTCCACTTTGGATAAAAACAGTATCAAATGATTCGATGATTCCTGCGTGTGTGTTTGTTTTTTCATTTGCAGACAACAACAATGCTTTGGCTCCATTCACAAATCCGGCATATGCCAAATAAATAGCATCAGCCCATTTTTCTTCTTGCAAAGCGTCGTATGCAAAAGTTATTTTTTCTTTTGCTTCAAACAATAATGTAGCAACCAAATCAATTACAACACCGGCACATTCTCCAACTCCAACCGCTTTCACATAGTTATCAGCATTACCCCAATCTACGAAATCAGCTTCGGTCAAATTGGTTACATCTGCCAACGGTTTCAAGAACTCATAGAAGTATTTTTCTCCTTTTGCATCATAATAGTTAAGGAAAGATTGTCCGTTTGCATTCGCTTCAAAATCATTTAAGATTAAACGCAAAGCTTCTGGTCCTCTACGGCTAGGAATTTTGATTACTTTATCAGAAAAACGTCCAACTCCATTTCCTAAATTTCCTCCACCTAATAATACCTGAAGAGCCGGAGCCACCAATTTTCCTGCATTGATAGACATTCCTTGAAAACCGATTTCGGCCATGTTGTGTTGTCCACAAGCATTCATACAACCACTAATTTTAATAGCGATGTCTTTGTTGTTGCTGTATTGTGGATATTCTGTTGCGAAAACTCTTTCTAATTCTTCGGCAATACCTGTACTGCTTGCAATTCCTAAGTTACAAGTATCAGTTCCTGGACAAGCCGTTACATCAGCAATAGTATTGTAACCCAAAGTCACAAAATCTAATTTAGCCAATTCCTGATAGAAAAATGGAAGGTTTTCTTCTTTAATATTACGGATAAGGATATTTTGTCTCAATGAAAAACGCAACTCATTGGCACCATAATTTTTAATCAAATCAGCCAATTGTCTTGCTTTGTCGATATAAAAATCTCCCAAAGAAATTTTAATACCAATGGCAACATATCCTGCTTGTTTTTGAGCAATTACGTTTGATTTTTTCCAAGCTTCATAAGCAGCAACATCATCAATTGTAACTGTTGGCACTTCTAACAAAGGCTCTGTAATAGCTCCTTCAAATTCAGTTGTGTCAATTTCGTAAGTATGGAAAGCCAATGCTTTTTTCTCTTCTTCAACCAATTTCATGAATTCATCACGTCCTAAATCTTTGATCAAAAATTTCAAACGTGCTTTCAAACGTTTAGCTCTTTCCCCATGACGGTCAAAAACTCTGATTACACCCTCAGCAGTTGGGATAATTTGGTTAACCGGAATAAATTCCGAAAGCAATTCAGCGTGGCTTGGCTGTGAACCTAAACCGCCACCTAGCATTACTTTGAAACCTTTTTCTCCGTTTACAATTTTTGGAATAAATCCTAAATCGTGCAAATAACTCAAAGCGGTATCTTCGTCAGAAGACGAGAATGAAATTTTGAATTTACGTCCCATTTCCTGACAGATAGGGTTACGCAACAAATATTGGAACAACGCATGCGCATAAGGCGTCACGTCGAATGGCTCATTTACATCAATTCCTGCAGTTTCACTCGCAGTAATATTTCTTACTGTGTTTCCGCAGGCTTCTCTCAAAGTGATATTGTCTTTTGCCAAATCAGCCCAAAGTTCAGGTGTCCTGTCCAAACTCACGTAGTGAATTTGAATATCCTGACGCGTTGTGATGTGCAGACGTCCTGTAGAATATTTCTCTGATACTTCAGTAATTCTTCTCAATTGCTCACTGGATACTTTTCCGTAAGGCAATTTAATACGAATCATTTGTACACCTTCCTGACGTTGACCGTAAATACCACGAGCCAAACGAAGACTACGAAAACGCTCGTCATCGATTTGTCCGTTACGGAAGGAATAAATCTTTTTCTCTAAATCTATAATCTCTTTTTGGACAATTGGGTCCTCTATTTCGGTTCTAAAACTTTGCATAATTCTGTAGATTTTCCTCCCCCCAGCCTCCTCCGAAGGAGGGGAAGCCGAAACCGGGAGTGTTACGTTTTCTTTTTTGTCTAATCTTTTTTACGTCCTACCTACCTCCCTTTCGGGGAGGGTTGGGGTGGGGATTTTAGTGTATAAACCCAACTCCTGCTGTAGTGTTGGTTGCAGCATCAATTAAGATGAAAGCTCCGTTTGATTTGTTTTCTGTGTAAGCATCAAAATAAATGGCTTTGCTCAACTTAATTTTCACTTCACCAATTTCATTTATAGCTAATTGAGAAGCTGGAGTTGTCCCTGAATAATCGGTAGCAATTACGTTTTTCACGCTGTCAATTTTTGCCAAAACTCTATTAGTGTTGTGTTGTACAAAATATTTTGCGCCTGCTACTAATTTTTTGCTATCCATCCAACAAACTGTAGTCTCGATATCTTTTTCAACTTTAGGAAGCTCGTCGGATTTTACAATCATATCCCCTCTTGTTACATTGATATCATTTTCCAATTCGATCGTGATTGAAGAACCTGCCTTCGCCTCATCAAATTGCTGATCGAAAAAGTGAATATTAGTAACTTTCGATTCTGTCAAAGAAGGAAGAACCGTTACTGCATCTCCTACTTTAATAGAATTTCCGTATAATTTACCAGCATATCCTCTAAAATCGTGGTATTCTTCCGTTTTTGGACGAATTACAGTTTGTACAGGGAAACGGGTTTTTCCATTATCATATATATCTTTTGATTCCAGTGCTTCCAAATGCTGAAGGATTGTTTGTCCGGTATACCAAGGCATTTTTCCTAAAGTTTCTACCACATTATCTCCAGTTAAAGCACTCAAAGGAATGTAACTTACGTTTTGTTCTTTGTAGGCGCTTTTTGCATTTAATGCCTGAAAATCGGTTTTGATTTTATTGAAAACTTCTTCTGAATAATCAACCAAATCCATTTTATTTACTGCAACAATCACATCTTTTACTCTCAATAAATTATTGATAAAAAAGTGACGGTACGTTTGCTCAATAACTCCTTTACGGGCATCAATCAAAATGATAGACACTTGTGAAGTCGAAGCTCCTGTAACCATGTTTCGTGTATATTCTACGTGACCTGGAGTATCGGCAATGATGTAGCTTTTTTTCGCAGTCGAAAAATAAATATGCGCTACGTCTATTGTAATCCCTTGCTCTCTTTCGGCAACCAAACCATCGGTAGCCAATGAAAAATCAAGGTAATCGTATCCTTTTTGTTTACTGCTTTTTTCTATTGCTTCAATTTTATCTGTAGTCAATGATTGAGTATCATACAATAATCTCCCGATTAAAGTACTTTTTCCGTCATCTACACTTCCTGCTGTTGCTATTTTTAAAACTTCCATCTTATATATTGTTTCAGGTTTAAAGTTTGAGGTTTCATATTCTCTCTAAACTTATAAATCTGTATGTTTTTTTGATTCTTCTAACTTCTAACTCTTAACTTCTAACTTATTAAAAGTATCCTTGTTGTTTTCTTTTTTCCATAGCAGCCTCAGAACGTTTGTCATCAATTCTGGCTCCTCTTTCAGAAATGGTCGAAGAACGAATCTCCCCAACTACTTCTTGAATGGTCGCTGCATAGGATTCAACAGCGGCAGTACAACTCATATCACCAACGGTTCTGAAGCGAACAATTCTTTCTTCGACTTGTTCGTCTTCTTCTTGGTACACAAAAGGAGAGTGTGACCAAATCAAACCGTCTCTCAAAAAAACTTTACGTTTGTGTGAAAAATAGATCGATGGTATTTCGATTTGCTCTTGTTCGATATAACTCCAAACATCCAATTCTGTCCAATTTGAAATTGGGAAAACACGAACGTTTTGACCATTTTCAATTTTTCCGTTTAATAAATCAAACAATTCAGGACGTTGATTTTTTTCATCCCATTGACCAAAATCATCACGAACAGAGAAAATACGCTCTTTCGCTCTTGCTTTTTCTTCATCTCTACGGGCACCACCGATACAAGCATCAAATTTGAATTCTTCGATAGCATCCAATAAAGTAGTCGTTTGCAAAGTATTTCTACTGGAATATTTCCCTGTCTCTTCAACTACTTTTCCTTCGTCGATAGCATCCTGCACATTTCTCACGATCAAGTCTAATCCTAATTCGGCCACTAATTTATCTCTGAATTCGATAGTTTCAGGGAAATTGTGTCCTGTATCCACGTGTAACAATGGGAAAGGAATTTTAGCTGGAAAAAAAGCTTTTTGTGCCAAACGTACCAAAGTAATCGAATCTTTTCCACCGGAGAAAAGCAAAACCGGTTTGTCAAATTGAGAAATTACTTCTCTGAATATGTAAATTGCTTCGCTTTCTAAAGCATTTGTTTTTAATACTGAACTCATTTTTAAAGTTTAAAAGTTTAAAAGTTTAAAAGTTTAGGTTCTGACCTTGACTAAAATCTCTTAAGCATTATTATTTTTCTATCTCTCTATAATCTATTCTCAAAAATCTGACTTCTGACCTCTTATTTTTGATGCAATCCACATTCTTTGTGGCTTGATTCCCACCACCATCTTCCTGCCCTGATGTCCTCCCCTTCAACGATGGCTCTTGTACAAGGCGCACAACCAATGCTTACAAATCCTTTTTTGTGCAAAGCATTTTGTGGTACGTTATTCTCATCAATATATTTTTGAACATCTTCCAAAGTCCATTTTAACAATGGGTTGAATTTTATGATATTAAAATGGGCATCGTACTCAAACGCTTTCAAATCATTTCTGTTTTCGGATTGTTCCGCACGCAAGCCAGTGATCCAAATTTCATTTCCTTTCAGAGCTCTTGTCAACGGCGCTACTTTTCGAATAAAACAACATTCTTTTCTGTTCTCCACCGATTCGTAAAAACTGTTTGGCCCTTTTTTGTTCAATAAATTCTCTACGTCCTTTGCATCCGGAAAATAAGCCTGAATGTCAACTTTGTACTTTCTAACTGTTTTATGAAAAACATCATAGGTTTCCTGAAACAATCTACCAGTATCCAATGTAAAAATGTTGATCGGTAATTCATTTTTGGCTATCAAAGCAGTTATTACCTGATCTTCCTGCCCAAATGAAGTCGAAAAAACTACCTTGTCTTTATGTTCATTAGCCAAAAAAGCCAAAGTCTCCTCAATCGAGAAACCTTTCGTTTTTTCTAATAAAGCATTTGCTATTTCTGTACTCATTTTTTATCCTTTCTTTTTCCTCACCCCGCCCTCTCCAAAAAAGAGGGAGAAAAGTGGATTTATTTTAATGTTTCTAAATCCATTACCCTATCGGGTTACTAGATTACTTTGCAAAAGTAACACTTTTTTTTAAATTGCAAATAATTTTAAATAAAATTTAATAGATTAAAAAGCGATGTCTGCCAACGAGTTACTCTCAAGAACCTTAAGTGTATTGTCCCTAACCTCAGTCATTAAGCGGCGTGCGGCACAGGTGGTTTCATCATCGCAATCATCACATTTTTCATAAAAATTGTGACTCGCACACGGCAACAAAGCAATTGGCCCTTCGAGAATTCGATATACTTTGGCCATATTGATGTCTTTTGGATCCTTTATTAGGTAGTATCCACCGCCTTTTCCTTTTTTGGCACCAAGGAAACCGGAATTTCTTAGCAACAACAAAATACTTTCCAAAAATTTTATAGAAATATGTTCATTCTTGGCAATTTCAGCAATTTGCACAGGAGTATTATTTTCCTGGCGCGCCAAAAAAGTCAGTGCTTTTATTCCGTATTTTGTTTTCTTTGAAAGCATGTTGATCTAAGATTGCTGATTTTAGAATTTAGATTTCAGTTTTTTTTTTGAATCGAAACAAATCGTTTCCGAAATATTTTACGAAACTACAAACTTTATCGTTTTGTCAATCAATTGTATGAAATTATTTTAAAATTTTGTTGCAGATGGTAATTGCACAATCTTTTTCAGTATAAAAATTGTGCTGCTTATTTTTTATGATTTCAAAATCTAACGAATGTCTTTCTAACCAACCATTACTAGGCTTATTGCTATCATTTTCCTCATAATACAGTTTTATGATTCCGTTCGGAATAGTATTCTCGAATCGCAATCGAGTTGATGAAACAATAAATAATTGACAAACATTTAAACCTTTCAATGCTGCTTTCCATGCAATGGTCCCGCCGATACTGAAAGCGAGAATAGTAATTTGACTTTTTTCTGTATTCAAAAGATTTTTGACAGCCCTTTCGATTCCACCATCAACAAACTGACTGTGGAGATTTTCTTCTGTATAATCACTTTTGTCAATTTCTCCCAATTCACAGCAATCATAATAGTGGATTTCGAAATTATCTTTTAATAATTCAACATAATAAGAAATCCAATCTGATTTTTCCTTACCCCATAAATCCGATAAAATGATTAGTCTTGGTTTCATATAAAAACAAACCCACGACTTAAACCGTGGGCTGTTGCTATAATTAGCTTTATTTATGAAAGTTCCCCTATTTGATCCATTTCATTAAATACTCTTAGACTTTTTTCTAGTTCTTTTTTATCAACTACATATGTATCTGAGATAGAATCATGCCAACCTCTTCCTGAATTACCTAAAAAAGATAAAGCGTCGAATGGAATTAAGCGACATAGTGTTCTTTGAAACAGAATGCCAAATGTTGGCTTTTCTCCGTTTTCATCGACTACTACAGTCCCTGTTATGAATTTGGCAAGCGATCTGCCAAATATTCCTTCTGTAAGTATATAATAGATTAACATTACAATAACAGCTATTACATTTGCTTGCATATCAGGAATATTTTGCAACCAAAAAACTAAATCTGTCAAACCTAACAACGCAGCAACGAGCGTCGTAATAAAGGCCACACAAAAAATAAATATCACATAAAAAAATAAATCCAAAATATAATTCAAGAACCTTCTCCCGCCGGATACTAATAATTTTTCATCAAGAATATATGTAGTATTTTCCATGTTTAAAATCAAAAATTATCAATTATTACGTATTTCCATTACGCACAAATGTAATCTTTTTAAATCAAAAAAAACAAGTATCAAATAAAAATGGATTCATTTAAGATAAAGCCTGATCTAAATCGGCGATTACATCTTCGACGGTTTCCAACCCTACAGAAACGCGCACCAATCCGTCTGTAATGCTTACTGCCAAACGTTCTTCAACTGTCAGTTTACTGTGTGTTGTAGAAGCCGGATGCGTTACAATTGTTCTTGTATCCCCTAAATTCGGAGACAACGAACATAATTTTATTTTATCCAAAAAGGCTCTTCCCGCTTCAATTCCGCCTTTTACTTCAAAAGCAACGATATTACCACCCAATTTCATTTGCTTTTTGGCAATATCATATTGTGGATGCGATTTTAGGAATGGATATTTTACACTGTTTACGTTTGGATGTTTTTCCAAAAACTCGGCCACTTTCAATGCATTTTCGCAATGTCTTTCCACACGAATTGCCAAAGTTTCCAAACTTTTTGATAAAACCCAAGCATTAAACGGTGATAAGGCAGGACCTGTAAGCCTTGAAAACAAGTAAATATCTTTAATCAAATTGGCGTTACCAACGGTGATTCCTCCCAAAACTCTTCCTTGTCCATCAATCAATTTGGTGGCAGAGTGTATCACCAAATGTGCTCCCCATTTCATTGGCTGCTGAATGTATGGTGTCGCAAAACAGTTGTCGATAATCAAAATCAAATTGTGCTTTTTGGCGATATTTCCCAAAAGTTCCAAATCGATAATATCTACAGCCGGATTCGTTGGTGATTCAGCAAAAAGAATCTTCGTATTTGGCTTTATCAAAGCTTCAATAGTTTCCGGTTTGGTAAGATCAAAATAAGAAGTTTCAATACCCCACTTTGGATAATAATTCATAAACAAAGAATGGGTAGTCCCAAAAATACTGCTTGACGAAACGATATGATCTCCCGCTTGCAACAAAGCTGCAAAAGTAGAGTACACCGCTGCCATCCCCGATGCAAATGCAAAACCGGCCTCAGCACCTTCCATTTTGCAAATCTTATCTACAAATTCGTTAGTATTTGGATTGCTGTATCGGCTATAAATATTACGATCCTTCTCGTCTGCAAAAGAAGCACGCATGTCTTCGGCATCTTCGAAAACGAAACTCGATGTTAAGTACAAGGGCACTGAATGCTCCAAATATTGCGTTCTCTCAATTTGGTTACGAATGGCTTCGGTTTCAAAACCGTATTCTTGTTCGCTCATGTCTTTTGTTTAAAATTGTTTAATTAGTTTTCTCTAATTCAACCCCGTTTAAAATTACTTTATAATGTATTGTTGCTGTTGGTTCCACTGTTTTGGCAACTGAGCAATATTTTTCGAATGATAATTGAGCAGCTTTCAAAGCTTTATCTTCTTTAATCGTTCCTTCAAGGTAAAAAACCACATAAATATCTTTAAATGGTTTTGCCTCCCCCACTTGAACTCGCTCTCCTTCTACATCAGCTTTGAAAGAAGTGATTTCCTGACGTTGTTTTTTCAAAATCGAAATCATATCGATTCCGCTGCAGCCTGCCACTCCCATCAATACCAATTCCATTGGGCTTGGTCCCATATCATTTCCTCCAAAATCAGGACGCGCATCCACATTCACAATATGACCGCGTTCGTTTTTTAATTCAAAATGGAAATTTTCGTTTACTCTGTTAAGTGTTATTTTCATTGTTATTGTTGTTATTTCCTCACCCCCAGCCCCTCTCCAAAAAAGAGGGGAGCCAAAGCAGGAGTTTTGTTATTTTTATTTATCCTCAGTCTCTAAATTATTATTACCCTTTAAATAATCTTCAATTATTTTTCTTGATGCTTCCATATCAGATTCATCAACTTGAAGTTTTACAGGATTTAATCCTCCCGCAGTAACGACCCAAGGCTCAATATTTGACATAAATTCATTTTGAGTAAAAACTGAAATTTCATTTCCCTCCAATAAATTTCTAACATTCATTGCCTCAAAATACGACCCGCTAAAAACTTCTACCATAGCTTTTTTTTTAAAATCTGAAATCTAATTTCTAAAATATGCAATCTAAAATCTCTACCCTTTATCCGACAATCTCAAAATGTCTCCAAAAACCCCTCTTGCCGTTACCGCAGATCCTGCTCCTGCTCCCTGAATCACGATTGGTCGGTCTCCGTAGGATTCAGTATAAATTTCAAAGAATGAATCAGAACCTTTCAATCCGCCCAAAGCAGTATCTTTTGGTACCGAAACTAGTTTTACTTCAAGATTTCCTTTATCGTTTTGCAAATCACCTGACAATTCACCGATGTATCTTAACACGTGATTTGGTTGTTGATCGGCTTTAATTTTGTCATAAATCGGATCAAACTCTTTCAATTTGTTCAAGAAATCAGCTACATCTCCTTCACGTAAATGCTCTGGAATCAAGTTTTGGATTGAAATCTCCTCAAATTCATTTTGAAGGTCTAATTCTCTCGCCAAAATCAATAATTTTCTACCTACGTCATTTCCGCAAAGGTCTTCCCTTGGGTCTGGCTCGGTGTAACCGTTATCGATGGCTTCTTTCAAAATATCACTGAAAGGAACATCCTTGGCAGAGAAATTATTAAACAAATAACTCAACGTACCCGAGAAAACTCCTTTTATCTTCGTAATGTTTTCGCCCGAAAGGTGTAATAATTTTATTGTATCAATCAATGGCAAACCGGCACCAACGTTCGTCTCATACAAATACGTTTTTTGGTTATTCGCCAAAACCTGTCTCAATTGTTTGTAAAATGAATAACTCAAGGTGTTCGCCACTTTATTTGAAGAAATCAAGTCAAAACTATTCTCGGCCAATTTGATATAATTTTCAACAAAAGCAGTACTTGCCGAGTTGTCTATTGCAATCAAGTTCTCCAAGTGATGCTCATTTGCGTAAGCGATAACATCTTCAATCGAATAGGAAACACCATTGTTTTGGATTTCATTTCTCCAATTTGGCGAAACTCCATCTTTATTCAAAAGAACATTTTTAGAATTGGCAATAGCAAAAACATTCAATTTGATTCCTTTGCGTTTTTCGATAGTGCCGGCCGATTCCAAAATTTGGTTAATCAACGTTCCGCCAACCAATCCATGACCAAAAATGGCAATATTGATTTTCTTGGAAACCCCAAAAATCTCCCCGTGGATTACGTTCAAAGCTTTGTTCAATTCCGACTTTTTCACCACCAAACTCACGTTTTTACCCGTAACCGTGTTGTTGAAAAGGATTGGAACAATTTTATTTCTAATTAAAGCCGTGTATGGTTTATGAAACGTACTCAAATCCTGCCCGATAATCGAAATAACCGAAACATTGTCAGTAACCGTAATTTTATTAACGTCTTTCGAATAAAAATCATTTTCAAACTCGCGCTCCAATTCAATCATCGCACGGGTCGCTTTATCGGCATCAACCACAAGCCCGATTCCTCTTTCAGACGAACCTTGCGAAATGATACTAACGCTTATTTCATTATCGCCCATCACTCTGAAAATACGGGCATCAACTCCTGTTTTTCCTAGCAATCCTCTTCCTTCCAAGTTCACCAAAGCTACATTTTCAAGAACCGAAAGTGTTTTAATTCCTTCTTTATCAGTATTTGAAGTAATTAATGTCCCTTGATTTTCATGATTGAAAGTATTCAATATTCGAAGCGGAATATTTTTTTCCAACAAAGGAATAATCGTTTTTGCATGCAAAATCGTAGCTCCAAAATTGGCCAACTCATTCGCTTCATTAAACGTCAAATGGTCTATTTTTTTTGCATCCAAAACCAAATCAGGATTGGCGGTATAAATTCCGTCAACATGAGTATAATTTTGAAGTTCGGTCGCATCAAGATAATTTGCCAACAACGAAGCAGTGTAATTACTTCCGTTTCTTCCCAAAGTTGTTGCTTCATTTTTACTATTGGAACCAATAAAACCAGTAACAATATTCACCGTTTCTCCATTATGTTCCTTAAAATAAGCCACTACATTTTTCTTAGAAAGTTGCTCAACAGGCTGTGCATCACCATAATTCGAGTCAGTTTTTATCAATTCTCTCGTATCGGCAAAATTGGCTTTTATACCATTTTTCTGCAAAATAGCCGTAAGCAATTTGGCCGAAATCAACTCCCCTTTGGATAATACTTCGTCCTTAATTTTTACACTGTAATCTCCAATCAGACTAACTCCTTCAAAAAGTTTTTCCAACTTACTGAATTCTTCAGACAAATCCACATCATGATAAACGTCTTGTTGATAGTTTTTAAAATCGTCAAAAAGTGTTTTATAATCACCATTTTTGGCCGCGAATGTTAATATATCTTCCAATTCGTCCGTAGCATTTCCTCGTGCAGAAACCACAACCGCAATCTGTTCTCCTTTATTTACTTTACCGGCGATTATCGCAACCACCTTATTGATTCCGTCTCCGTTTGACAAAGACTTCCCTCCAAATTTTAATATTTTCATATTTTATATATTTTCCTAGCTTAAAATATTCCTTTAAGCAAATTGTCCAATTGTTTGTATTCAATCAAGAATGCATCGTGTCCGTGAATGGAATCAATCTCTTGAAAGCTTATGTTTTGTTTATGTTTTTTCAATGTTTCGTAGGTCTCTTTATTTTCATTTATCGTAAAAAACAAATCCGAATTGATTCCGATAATATGGATATCTGCCTCGATTTGTGTTGCCACGCTAAGAAAAGATTCCCTGTTTCTGGCAATATCTATTGTTTTCAGCAATTGATTCATCAACTTGTATGCCGAAAGCTGAAACCGCTTTTGCAATTTGTTTCCGTGATGTTTTAACCAACTTTCGATATTAAAAATAGCCAATTCCTCATTGATAGTCCGATCAAATTTTGCTTTAAAAGACTCAGGCGTTCTATAGCACAACATCGCATGAATGCGGGCATCCTCTATTGGCTTAGCCGAATTATTTAAAATTTGTTCCTGCAAAAAACAGTTGGCAATCAGCCAATCGCTAGACTTCCAATCGGTTGCAATCGGAATTAAATGTTTTGTAAGTTGTGGAGCCAACGCAGCAATCTCCCAAGCAATTCCGCCACCTACAGACCCTCCGATAATAGCATACAATTCATTAATCTGAAGCGCTTTGAGCCCTTCTATAAAAAGTCTGGCCACATCACGAGCCGTAAAATCCAAATAGTTTTCGATAATGGTGCCGTCATATCCGTTTCCTGGCACGTTGAAAGCAAGTATGGTGTATTTATTGGTGTCAATTGTTCTGTTTTCTCCTATCAAAACATTCCACCATCCTTTTAAACCTACCACTTGAGAATTACCGGTTAAGGCGTGATTGACCAAAACAATAGGCGCGGTATGCAATGCAGGGCCAAAAAGATTGTAACTCAAATTGATCGTAGCATAAAAAGCACCACTTTCGGTAGTGAAATTTTGTATTGTAATTGTGGTTGGTTTATTTTCCAATTTCAAATCTTTTTGATTTTTTGATTTGTACCTGGAAATATTATGAAGAAAGTTAGAAAAACCGAATGAATTCTTTTTGTTATCTTTCCACGTTTGGCGTGGTAGAATGCAGCACCTTCTCCGATAAATCGAAGGGTTGCTAAGGCTTCATCGGGTCTAATCCCTCTACCTTTCTTTATAACATTTCAATACGTGTCTGAACTTTTAAAGGTGCAAATTAACTACAATTTTATGAAACAACCAAATTATTATTAAATTCCTCTCCAAAACAATTGCTGCCCATCGATTAAAAAATTGCCAAGAACTGCACTAATTCTCACGAAATTCTTTCTCTTCAAAAAAAGTTATCTTTCGCGTTTTTATACGTGCAATTCGTGGCAAATATTTTTTACCTAATATTTCTTAAGGTATTTTTTATGACTTAGATAAAAAGAGTGTCATTTTCTTTAGAGTACATGTGAAACAATAAAGAGTCTTTTCCTTTCCTCTCTTTCAAATTGAAGGTTTCATCAATGTGAAATCTTGGGTGATCCAATTCTTTGATAGGGTTAAATGGTTCAACTTTTTTTATTGCTTTCAAAATTGTGTTTTTTAGTAACTCTACTCCGTTGGCGATATATGTGATAGTTTTCATGATCTTTAATTTTTGAATTTTAATATTTGTTTTGTGGCTTATAGCTTAAATGTTCTAAACATTTGTTTTTTTTCAATGCACAACGAGTTTTGTTTCCTAAAAATCAATTGTGCGCTTTATAACTGGACCTGACAGTACTGCATCTGAAACCGGCATTGAAATGCTGCTCCCTTTTCGAAAATCGCATTAAATCCCTTGTCCATTCTGTTTTGCGCTTTTGAACTCATAATTTCTCTTTTTTAATTGTTATTTATTGAACTTCTATTTTATTTCTGTTTATTCCTTTAAGACCTAAAAAACAAAAAACCCTTTTAGACAGACATCCAAAAGGGTTTAAGTTATACGACAAACTTATACTTTTGGAATCAGCAAATACAAACACACATCATGGCATATTCACGCATCATCTTGTTCTTCGCTTTGCAAATGACAGCCTTAACAGTGTATTGTTGTTTCATTCTTAATTATTGTTTTACTTCTTCTTATTATTTTTTTAACGTTTTAATCTCAAAAAAAAACCTCCCTTATTTTTGAAGGGAGGTTTTTTACTTTATATTTTAAAATTTAAAATAAGCTATACACCTCCCCTACAGGTTTTCACCTGAATGGCTTTTTGTGACATATTGCAAAGATTAAACTTCATTTTTCCCTTTTTTATTTTTGTGTAACAAATATCTAAACTTTTTTCCAATTATCCAAACGCTTAACGCAAATTTAATGATTAGCCAACAAATAATTAAAACTAAAGATGCTTAAAATCAGTTACTTATAATTATTCGAAAACAAAAATTTAACACAATGTTATATTTTTTCGAATAAAAACTTTAATTCAACATTTTAATCCCGAAAATTCAGTAGAGAAACTTAGTCATAAAATATTAAAACTGCCAATATCAAATAAAATTGTCCTTTGAAATTAAAATATCATCCATATCATTATGCACTGACATAGTTTTGCTCTTTATGAAGGTTAAAAATAGGTCTCAAAATATCGGACAATTGATTGAACTCTATCAAATAAGCGTCGTGACCGTGAATGGACTGGATTTGGTGATAAAACACATTTTGTTTCCTCCCCAACAACTCCCTGTAGGTTTTTCGGGTTTCTTCGGCAATAAACAAATAATCCGTATCGACGGTAATTAGATGAATGTTGGCATCAATAGCATTTGTCACCGTCAGAAAATCGGGTCTGTTTCTAGTTATATCATTTGTTTTCAGCAAATGGTTCATCAACTTATAGGCCGCAAGACGATATCTGTTTTTTAATTTAACCCCATGATCCAACAACCAATTTTCTATCTGCAACACCGACAATTCATCCAATTTACTTCTTCGGAATCTTTGGTTCACATATTCTGGTGTTCTATACAATAAAGTAGCGTGCAAACGGGCATCTACAATTGGATCATCCGAATGATTTAAAATTTGATCCTGAATCAAAACATTGGCAATAACCCAATCGGTTGCTTTCCAATCAGTAGCAATTGGAATCAAATTGTCAATTTTATCAGGATGTAAAGCAGCCATTTCCCATGTTATTGCACCGCCTAAACTTCCTCCAATTATTGCATAAACATGCTGCACTTTTAAATAAAACAACCCTTCCCAAAAGATACGGGCGATGTCACGAATGCTATAATCCTTATAATTATCAATCAAATTATCCAAATTCCCATCAAATCCATTTCCGGGAATATTAAAGGCGATAACCGTAAAATAATCGATATCCACGACTTTTTTGTCTCCCACAATTCCGCTCCACCAACCATTTTTTGCGGTAACATTAGAATTTCCTGTCAATGAATGATTCACCACCACAATTGGCGCACTGCCTAGCGGCTGCCCAAAAACCTGATAAAACAAGGGGAGATAAGCCTTCTGTTTTCCTATTTCCAAATCAAAATTAAAGAGATCTATTTTTTGTAAATTTTCCATTCTGAATATTTTTAGTTAATAATCTTTCAGACACCAAGAGATTCAATCCTTAGGATCCTTATATAATCTTGATTTTAAAAACTGCCTCGGATAACCAAAAAGCCAAGGCAGTCTAACTAACAAACCAAAACCAACTTTATACTAAATGAGGATTTTTAATGGTTTCAAAAACTGCTTTTAGATCCGCTTTTAAATCCTCAATATCTTCTAACCCTACTGAAAGTCGAATTAAATCTTTGGTTACTCCTGTTGAAATTTGCTCCTCATCTGACAACTGTTGATGCGTGGTACTTGCCGGATGTATAATCAAGGATTTTGTGTCACCAATATTGGCCAATAAAGAAAACAACTTGGTGTTATCAGCAACTTTTTTGGCGGCATCAAAACCTGCTTTTAATCCAAAAGTCACCACACCGCTTTGTCCTTTAGGCAAATATTTTTGAGCTATTACGTAATGTTTGCTTGTTTTCAATCCCGGATAGTTCACCCATGCCACTTCGTCTTGAATTTCTAGCCATTGCGCTAACGCCAAAGCATTTTCGCTATGTCTTTTGATACGAATTTCCAATGTTTCTAAACCTTGAATAATTTGAAAAGCATTAAACGGACTCAAAGCAGCCCCAAAATCTCTTAATCCCTCGACGCGCGCTTTTGCAATGAAAGCGGCATTACCCAAGGCTTCATGATAAACCAAACCATGATACCCTGCCGAAGGCTCCGTAAATTCAGGGAATTTTCCGTTGCTCCAATCGAATTTTCCGGCATCGATAATTACACCTCCGAGCGAGGTTCCGTTTCCGGAAATATATTTCGTCAAGGAATGGATAACAATATCTGCTCCGTACTCAATCGGATTCAATAAATAAGGGGAAGCCACCGTATTGTCAACAATAAAAGGAACTTTGTGGGCTTTGGCTTCTTCCGAAATTGCATGAAGATCCAGCACGTCCAATTTTGGGTTCCCTAAACTTTCGACAAAAAAAGCTCTCGTATTTTCTTTAACGGCTTTAGCAAAATTTTCAGGATCGGTTGGATCAACAAATGTGGTTGTAATCCCTAACCTTGGCAGTGTAACTTTTAACAAATTATAAGTTCCGCCATACAAACTGTTTGATGCCACGATATGGTCACCGGCTTTTAACAACACCAATAAAGCCGTTGTAATTGCCGATGTCCCTGAAGCGGTAACCACCGCTCCGATTCCTCCTTCCAGAGCGGCCAATCGTTGTTCTAAAATATCATTGGTCGGATTATTTAATCTCGTATAGATAAATCCAGCTTCGGCTAACCCAAATAATTTGGCGGCATGTTCTGAATTATTAAACACATACGAAGTGGTTTGATAAATAGGCACGGCTCTAGTTCCACCGTTTTTTGATACGTCGTGTCCTGCATGCAAAGCGTTTGTTGCGAATTTTTGTGTGCTCATGATTCTAATTTTTTAAATGTTGTTAATTGTTTTATCTTTTTTTATTAAATACTGATTGTTATTTTTTTTTTACGATTACTAAAGTAATAAAAAAGCCCTTTTGGTTATGTTCCAAAAGGGCTTATAGTACATCTATAAGAAGGACTAAATCCTCTGCTTTTGGCCATAGGGAATTGGGATGCACATACACATCATACAACACATCATCATTTTATTTCCTATAGTTTTCATTACTTCTTTACTTATTTTTGACTAATACCAAAACCTCTTTTATTCGAGAGATCTTATGATGTCTTTAAAACATCCCATTTGGGAATTTTTGAAATTCAATAAAACATATCGCACAATAGCGACTTCAATTTTTCTTTTTGATGGAGCAAATTTGCAAACTATTTTTTAATCCACCAAGGAAAAATTGAATTATTCTTATAAGCCCTATGGAATTAGTAGGTTATGTTAAAATCCTCTTAATTAAATCAAAAAAAACAAAAGAATAATTTGCAATTCAAAATGGTTTCATACCTTTGCACCCGAAAACAAGAGGAAAAATTTGGACTGATTGCAACCTCTTCATAATGAACCGACTTCATTATGGATGCTGAAAATTTTCAGTAGAAAAAAATGCTAAAGCAGAAACCCTCCTTTAGCCTTTCCAGCAATTATTTTCCTCGATTAATATTTAAAATTTATAATTATTATGGCTTATTTATTTACGTCAGAATCTGTAAGTGAGGGACACCCGGACAAAGTTGCAGATCAAATTTCGGATGCTTTAATCGATAACTTTTTGGCATTTGATGCTGACTCAAAAGTAGCTTGTGAAACTTTGGTAACCACAGGTCAAGTAATTTTGGCGGGGGAAGTAAAGTCAAATACCTACTTAGATGTACAACAAATTGCTCGCGAAGTAATTCGTAAAATTGGATATACAAAAAGTGAATATATGTTTGAAGCCAATTCTTGCGGTATTCTTTCAGCTATTCACGAACAATCTGCCGATATCAACCAAGGTGTTGACAGAGCTAGTAAAGAAGAGCAAGGTGCCGGAGACCAAGGAATGATGTTTGGTTATGCAACGAATGAAACTGAAAGTTACATGCCATTGGCTCTTGATTTATCACACAAATTATTGCAGGAATTAGCGATTTTGCGTCGTGAAAACAAAGAAATCACTTATTTAAGACCTGATGCAAAATCTCAGGTTACTTTGGAATACAGCGATGACAACAAACCAACACGTATTGATGCTATCGTAATTTCGACTCAACATGATGATTTTGACGAAGAGACTGCCATGCTTGCTAAAATCAAAAAAGATATCATCGAAATATTAATTCCAAGAATCATTGCAAAAAATCCTGAGAACGCTCATTTATTCAATGACAAAATTCAATACCACATCAATCCTACCGGGAAATTCGTAATTGGTGGTCCTCATGGAGATACTGGATTGACAGGAAGAAAAATCATTGTTGACACATATGGTGGAAAAGGAGCTCATGGTGGTGGTGCTTTCTCTGGAAAAGATCCAAGTAAAGTAGATAGAAGTGCCGCTTATGCAACACGTCATATCGCCAAAAACCTTGTTGCTGCAGGTGTTGCTGATGAGATTTTGGTACAAGTATCTTACGCAATTGGAGTAGCAAAACCAATGGGTATCTTTATCGATACTTTTGGTACTTCAAAAGTAAATTTAACTAATGGTGAGATCGCTAAAAAAGTAGAAGCTATTTTTGATATGCGTCCTTACTTCATCGAGCAACGTTTAAAATTAAGAAACCCAATCTATAGCGAAACTGCTGCTTACGGTCACATGGGACGTACTCCGGAAACCGTAACAAAAACATTCTCTGCTCCGGGCGGATTGACAAAAACTGTTGCCGTTGAGTTATTCACTTGGGAGAAATTGGACTTTGTAGATCAAATTAAAACAGCTTTTGGACTGTAAAAAAATCTAAAATCAAGCATAAAAAAACCATTCGGAATCCGAATGGTTTTTTTTATTTTAATACTCTTCAACGTTTTTCAGACAGTAACTGATTACCATTCATTTACTTTATTAGCATCCATTTTAATAAAAATAAATAGCAAAATGGTAAATCCCCACAAACCAGAACCTCCGTAAGAGAAGAAAGGCAATGGCACACCAATAGTTGGAAAAACACCAATAACCATAGCAATGTTTACAAAAAAGTGCGTGAACAATATAGCAGCAACACAATAGCCATATACGCGACTGAATTTAGTCTTCTGTCTTTCGGCGAGATAAATTATTCGAAGAAATAATCCTGTAAAAAGTGCTATCACAACCAAAGATCCAACAAATCCCCATTCTTCTCCAACAGTTGTAAAAATATAATCGGTATGTTGTTCAGGTACAAATCCTCCTTTAGTTTGAGTTCCTTCAAGAAATCCTTTTCCAAACCATCCTCCTGACCCAACGGCAATCTCAGATTGATTAGTATTATACCCAATCCCCTTCATGTCAACCTCTTTTCCCAATAATATATTAAATCGATCACGATGATGCTGTTTAAAAACATTATTAAAAACATAGTTTACAGACAAAACAAAACCAGATATAAGAGCAAAAAGAATAGTACTCAATACAATATTTCGATCACCTAGCCTTGATTTGTAATACACCAAAACAATAACCAATAAAGCCATCAAAATAACATATTGGGGCTCTAAAACCAATGTTAGCATAAAGATCAATATGGTCAAGAAACCTGTCCATACATACCAAGAAGGCAATCCTTCACGAAACAAAACAATAATAAAAATACTGTAAATCATGGCACTTCCGGGATCAGGTTGTGGCAAGATGAGCATAACAGGTAAAAAAACAATTGCCAATGCTTGTACTTGGCGATTCATTTCTTTTAAATTGATTTGTGTGTCGCTTAAATATTTGGCCAATGCCAAAGAAGTAGCCGCTTTTGCGAACTCTGAAGGTTGCAGTGTGAAACTCCCAAACGAATACCAGCACCGCTGTCCTGCAATTGTTTTTCCAAACGCAAATAATCCCAGCAACGATACTAGAGAAACAACAAATATAATACTGGCATATTTTTCATAAAATTTGCCATCGATATATAAAATAATAAAAATCAATGGAACTGATAAAGCAATAAATATGGCTTGCTTTTCATAAGTTCCTTCAGTAGAAGATAAAGATGACGAATATATATTTAACCATCCCAAAAACACAAGAGCAATGTAGATAATGACACATATCCAATCAATATTACCTGATAAACTTTGATTTTTCATTTGAATCGAAATGTATTATTCTTTGGTTTTTACTGAATCAATCTTTTGTTTTGCGATTAACTTACTGTTATTAATCGAATCCTGAATAAACAATTGTCTTTTTATTTCAGGTGAAAGTCCTCCTAATATTGCATATCTACTTTGTAAACTCGTATTCAACACTCTCTTTTCCAAATCGGTTCTGGTAATTTTCTTTCTAAGATATTTTTCAATCATTAAACTGGCAATTGGACCAGCGATCGTCGCTCCAAATCCTCCATTTTCAACCAAAACGGCAATAGCAATTTTTGGGTCATCTTTTGGTGCAAAAGCAACGAAAATAGAGTGATCTTTTAGCTGCACCCTTTTACCTCCAATTTTGGCAAAATTTTCAGCTGTACCCGTTTTTCCGCAAATATCTATTCCATCAACACGTAGTGCATAAGCTGTCCCTCTGTTGTAAACATCAAATAAACCGCTAATCATTGGAGGGAAATATTTTTCATCAATCGTTGTTACATGCTTTGTTGTAAACTTAGAATCTATTTTCTCCCCTTTAATTTTTTTAATGATATGAGGCGTATAATAATAACCATGATTAGCAACTGCTGCCATCATATTGGCCAATTGAATAGGAGTTGCCAAAACTTCTCCCTGACCAATTGCATTGGAAATAATTGTTTTTCCGCTATAGCCCCATCCAGGATACATTCTTTTATAGGTTTTGGAAGTCGGAATCTTCCCTCTTCTTCCTGTCGGCAAATCATATCCCATAAATTCCCCTAATCCAAAACTTCTAACATGATCACTCCAAACATCGACCGAATAAGGTGTGCTTTTATATTTGCCAATAGTTCTCAAATACACATTTGAAAAATAAGCATTACATGATTTAAAAATCCCTGTATGAAGATCCATTACACCACCACCACAGTGACATCTTTGAAATCGTCCAGGAGCATAATAAAAACCATGGCTACAAACAAATCTAGTTTCTTCATCAACAACTCCTTCTTGTAATCCAACAAGACCAGTCATAATTTTAAAAGGAGATCCCGGAGGATATTCGGCCAAAAGACCTCTGTCATACAGTGGTTTTGCAATCGAATCGTGATATAACTTCGTATAATTTTTGGAACGTTCCCTACCTACCAAAATTCCAGGATCATAGGACGGGGCGGTTACAAGTGCCAAAATCTCTCCCGTTTTCGGTTCAATAGCCACAATTCCTCCCCTTTTGTTCACCATTAATTGCTCTCCATATTTTTGAATTTCAGCATCAATGGTCAGGTTAATGTCTTCACCCTGAACTGCGATGGTATCGTATTTCCCTTCTTTGTATGAACCAATTTCACGGTTAAATTTATCTTTCTGAAAATATTTAACCCCTTTGATTCCTCGGAGAATATTTTCATAACTTTGCTCAACACCCTGCATACCAACCAAATCCCCACTTTTGTAATAATGGTTTTTTTCAATTAGTTTTTCGTTAGCCTGTGTTATGAACCCAAAAATATTGGCCCCAAAATTAACTTCGTAATCACGCAAAGAACGTTTCTGAAAATAAAAACCTTCAAATTTTCTGATTTTTTCCTGAAAAGCAGCAAATTCTGTTTTATTTAATTGAGCCAAAAATACCGAAGGCAACCTCGGACTATATACTTTGGCTTTCTCAATTCTTTTAATAAAATCTTCTTTAGTAATATTCAATAATTTACAAAACTCAAGAGTATCTGTCTTGTTTAGCTCACGGGGAATAACCATGATGTCATAAGACGGCTGATTGGCAACCAATAGCACTCCATTTCGATCATAGATATATCCTCTCTCCGGATAATTATACTCAATTTTAATTGCGTTATTTTCTGATTTTAACTTAAAAGAATCATCAATAATCTGCAGGTAAAAAATACGTATAATCAACAAAGACGCACCAATGATAATTAAAGCTGGCAACAAAACCTTTCTCATTTTTATCTTTTATTTGGCTTTATTAAATAAATAAGAATAATACAGGTTAAAATTGTAAACACTGTACTTAAGAGAGTCCTGAGTAAAACATCAAAAAAGAAAGTGATTTGAAAAGATTCTAAAAAGAATAAAACAATGTGATGTGTTGCAACAGCCAATAAAATAAACGTAAATCGCTCGGGAGTTAAAACATCATTTAACCTAATCGTCTGATATTCATAACTAAGTCCGAATGAAAATTTAAAAAAGTAAGGTCTTAAATATGCTAAAAGTACGCAAGCAGTTGCATGTACACCTCCTGAGTTACAAAAAAGATCCATTATCAAACCTAAGAAAAAACTAGCAACAAGAAGACTAGACTTATTTCCGTTTACTGGATAAAGAATGATGAAAAGAATATATGGGAATGCGCTCACATAACCTTCAAAATTCATATTATTAAAAACTAGAATTTGCAAAGCTAATAAAAGCACAAAACGAAAAATGTTCACCAAAACCGTGCTATTCATCTTTTTTATCTTGATTTTCTAAATTTCTAATTTCTTCGCTGTTTTCAGATTTTATGATATAAACATGACCCAAATTAGTCATATCGTTAAATAATTTTACATTAATTGTATAATAATGATTCTTATCACTAGGAATAAATATTTTATCAATTGTTCCAATACCAATATTTTCAGGAAAAATAACTGACTGTCCACCCGTTACAATGGTATCTCCTTTTTTGATAGAAGCTAATCTTGGTACGTCAGTCAATTGTACAAAACCAGTATTTTTTCCATCCCAACTTAAGGTTCCGAAATGATCAGAATGCTTAATTTTGGCGTTTATCTTAGATTTAATATTTAAAATACTGATTACCGTAGAATAGTTAGCAGATACATTATCGATTATACCAACTATCCCCAAACTATTAATTACCCCCATATCAGGCTTAATTCCTGATTTTGCACCAGAATTCAATGTTAAATAATTCTCGTACACATTATAAGAGTTGTGAATCACTTTGGAAACAACAATATCTTTAGGTAAAACACCTTTCAAGCTGTCTAAATTCGGAATCTCTGCTGAATCTTTAGTTTTAAACAACAGACTTTTTAAATTAGCATTTTCACGAGCCAATTCATCATTTTGTTCTTTCAAATGAAGGTATTCTTCAAAAGAATTAATCCTTTCGTACACTCCCCCACTCAGAAAATTTGCCGAACTGATAATTTTACTTCTATGAAAAGAATGAGATTGTATGGTTAAGGATAACGCAATGCCCAAAAGCAGCAAAAACAGTAACCGATTACTGTTTCTTATGATAAAGGAAAATATTTGCTGCATTGTTTGTGATTAAAATTTTAAAATCAAATTTAAAAAATCCAAATTCCAAATTACTTGGGTTTTCAATCCTGAATTTGGAATTTGTTTGTTTTTGTTATTTTATAAGGATATTTTTAAACTTCGAAATATTCTTAAGAGCCATTCCTGTACCTCTTACTACTGCTCTCAATGGATCTTCAGCAATATAAACCGGTAAATCTGTTTTTTGAGAAATTCTTTTATCAAGTCCTCTCAACATTGATCCACCACCTGCTAGATAGATACCTGTGTTATAGATATCGGCAGCTAACTCTGGAGGCGTTTGAGATAATGTTTCCATTACTGCATCCTCAATACGTTGTATCGATTTGTCTAATGCTTTTGCAATTTCTCTATAAGATACTTCAACCTGTTTTGGTTTTCCGGTCAATAAATCCCTTCCTTGAACTGACATATCATCTGGTGGAGTTTCCAAATCTTCGATGGCTGCACCAATTTGAATCTTAATTTTTTCAGCAGTACTTTCTCCAACAAATAAGTTGTGTTGAGTACGCATATAATAAACGATATCATTGGTAAAAACGTCCCCTGCAATTTTAACAGATTTGTCACAAACGATACCACCCAAAGCTATAACAGCAATTTCAGTTGTTCCTCCTCCAATATCAACAATCATGTTTCCTTTTGGTTGCATGATATCGATTCCAATACCAATTGCCGCCGCCATAGGCTCGTGTATCAAATATACTTCTTTACCGTTTACCCTTTCACAAGATTCCTTTACCGCTCTCATCTCCACTTCTGTAATCCCGGAAGGAATACAAACTACCATTCTCAAAGCGGGCGTAAACATTCTTTTTTTCAATGCCGGTATGCTTTTGATAAACATACTGATCATTTTTTCAGAGGCATCAAAATCAGCAATTACACCATCTTTCAAAGGTCTAATTGTTTTAATGTTTTCATGCGTTTTTCCTTGCATCATATTCGCTTCCTTACCAACAGCAATAATTTTGCCTGATATTCTATCACGCGCAACTATTGACGGACTGTCAATTACGACTTTGTCATTGTGAATGATTAAAGTGTTTGCTGTACCAAGGTCTATCGCAATATCCTCAGTCATGAAATCAAAAAATCCCATATTCCTCTTAGGGGTTAAAAAGTTATAAATAAATTACGCACAAAGTTAAACAAATTAATGTTTAAAATGACGTGTTCCAGTAAATACCATCGCAAGATTGTTTTCGTTGCAATAATTGATACTCAATTCGTCTTTGATTGATCCTCCCGGCTGAATTACTGCTGTTACTCCGGCTTCTTTTGCAAGTTGCACACAATCCGGGAAAGGGAAAAATGCATCGCTGGCCATAGAAGCTCCTTCAAGGCTAAACCCAAAGGATTTTGCTTTCTCAACAGCTTGCATCAAAGCATCTACTCTTGAAGTTTGTCCAGTTCCAGAAGAAATCAAAGTTCCGTCTTTTGCAAAAACAATCGTATTTGATTTAGTATTCTTACACACTTTTGAAGCAAAAATCAAATCTTCAATTTCTTGCTCCGTTGGTGCTTTTGTAGTAACGGTTTTTAAGTCTGCTTTAGTATCAGTTATATTGTTTCTTTCTTGAATTAACAGCCCATTCAAACAAGTTCTAACCTGTTTTTGAGGCAATTCCACTTCATTTTGAATCAATATAATTCTATTTTTCTTTTCTTGCAAGACAGCAATTGCCTCAACATCATACGAAGGAGCAATTACAACTTCACAGAATAATTTGTTTATCTCTGTAGCTGTCTCAACATCAATTTTAGCATTAGCAATCAAAACCCCACCAAAAGCAGATGTAGGATCACAAGCCAAAGCTACTTTATAAGCTTCGCTAATGGTTTCTCTAGTAGCTAATCCGCAAGCATTATTGTGCTTTAAAATAGCAAATGTAGGCCCATCATTCTTGAATTCGTGAATTAAGTTTACGGCAGCGTCAACATCTAATAAATTGTTATAGGACAACTCTTTACCATGAACTTTGGTAAACATTGCATCAAAATCACCGAAGAAAAACCCTTTTTGATGTGGATTTTCTCCGTATCTCAACACTTGTCCATTATCAATACTTGCTTTATAAATAGTTTCATCAGTATTGAAATAATTAAAAATGGCTCCATCATAATGCGAAGAAACATGGAACGCTTTGGTAGCCAATAATTTTCTATCTGCCAAAGTTGTCGCTCCACTTTGAGCTGTTATAATATCCAAAAACATGCTGTATTGATCCATGGATGGAACAATTACTGTGTCTTTAAAGTTTTTTGCAGCGGCACGAATCAATGAAATTCCTCCGATATCAATTTTTTCAATAATATCTTCTTCGCTAGCGCCAGAAGCTACTGTTTTTTCAAATGGATATAAGTCAACAATTACCAAATCAATTTGCGGAATATCATATTCCTTCATTTGTTGAACATCACTTTCATTATCTTGACGGTTTAGGATTCCTCCAAAAACCTTTGGATGCAATGTTTTTACACGTCCACCTAAAATAGACGGATAAGAAGTAACATCTTCAACTGGGACAACTGGGATTCCTAAATTTTTAATGAATTCCTCTGTTCCTCCTGTCGAATAAAAAACCACATTTTGCTCATGTAGTTTTCTTACAATTGGTTCAAGACCTTCTTTTGAAAAGACTGAAATTAATGCTGATTGGATTTTTTTTGTCGTGCTCATTTAGTAGTTATAATTTTAAAGCGCAAAAATAGTTTTTTTTGACAATATAATTCAATAAAAAAATTGTAACAATCTCATAAAATAATACACCAATTATTAGAGCCTGTTTAAGTTTTATTTATTGGCTCTCTTATGACGATTTTTGGCTACAACTTCGTTAAATTTTTATACAATAGCTCTGCTATTTTATAAAAATTTGCCTCGTTTCACTCAAAAATCCTCTAATAATAAATCTCAAAAATAAAATTTAAACAGGCTCTAAATCCATTTTTTTAGGTTTTTGAAATAAAAAGATGGAATTTTACAGTAACGCAAATTCAAAAAACATGATAGTTTATCTACGATTATTAAAAGAGAGTTTTGGCTTTGCCATGAATGCATTACGCAGTAATAAATTAAGAACATTACTTTCTTTATTAGGGGTAACTATTGGTATATTTTCAATAATAGCGGTACTTGCCGCCGTAGACTCATTGGACAGAAAAATTTCTGATGAGCTAAGCAGTCTGGATAAAAACACTATTTATTTATTAAAATTCTCCTTCGGTCCTTCGGATATTCCTCAATGGAAAAGAGAACAATTCCCAAATGTAAAATACACTGAATATGTTTATTTAAAGAACACAATGACTCATACTGAGCAATTGGGATACCAAATATTTACCAAAAGAGAAAATATAAAATACGAATCTAACACCGTCAGTGATGTAAATATCGTTCCGGTTTCGCATGAGTTTATTGACATTCAGGGTTTAAAATTTGAAAAAGGGCGCTTTTATAATGAATCTGAAGCCAATTCAGGTGCTCCCGTAATTGTTGTTGGAGATGAAATTGCCAAATCACTTTTTGAAGATTCAGAACCTATCGGTAAAAAAGTGAGATTGTATGGTCAAAAATTCACTGTTATTGGTGTTCTAAAAAAAATTGGCTCTTCCCTTGGCGATAGTGACGATTCCTCAGTCTTTATTCCGGTTAATTTTGTAAGAAGGCTTTATGGTGACAACAACCCAAATTTAACAAACGTAATCATATTCAAACCTGAAAAAGGGGTGGACATGGAAGAATACAAAAGTGAGATCACTCAAAAACTAAGAAGTTTTAGAGGTCTGAAAGCTGGTGAAATTGATAATTTCTTCATTAACGTTTTTGGTGGATTCCTTGACCTCATCGATAATATTATTGGTGAAATGAATATAGTGGGATGGATTATCAGTGGTTTTTCATTATTGGTAGGAGGATTTGGAATTGCCAATATTATGTTCGTATCCGTAAAAGAACGCACTAACTTAATTGGAATACAAAAATCATTGGGAGCCAAAAATCGTTTCATTTTGTTACAATTTTTATTTGAGGCAATAATACTTTCAGTTCTTGGAGGGATAATCGGATTAGTTATGGTTTGGATTATCGCGATGGTTTTGACCAAAGTATTAGACTTTGAATTTGTGTTAGGACTAGGAAACATTCTTTTGGGAACTGGCTTAGCCGCAGTAATCGGACTTATTTCAGGAATTCTCCCTGCCATTAGCGCATCAAAACTAGATCCTGTAGAAGCTATCAGAACTGGAATGTAATGTGTTATAGTTTTGTTATTTAACTGTAAATTTTTGGATACTGAAAATAATTAGGTATTTTTGGTTAGTTGACAATTTAATTAAATAATCAAATAAATGAGCTTTAACTTACAACCTGTTGACACCGTTGAGTCCATCTCTAGAGAAGATTTTAAAAAAAACTATTTGGATAAAAAAAAGCCTTTAATTATAAAAGGTTTGACAAAAAATTGGCCTGCAAGAGAAAAATGGTCAACTGAATATTTCAAAGAAATTGCTGGTGATATCGAGGTGAAATTGGTTGATAATTCAAAAGCAGATCCGTCTAAAGTAATCAACGCCTCAATAGGCAGCATGAAATTTGGTGAATATCTTGATTTAATAAAAAGGGAGCCTACGGAGCTGCGCATTTTTTTCTTTAATCTTTTCAAACACCGACCTGAATTAGTCAATGATGTCAAAGTTCCCAAAGACTTAATGGGAGGCTTTATCGAGAGCATGCCAGCCATGTTTTTCGGTGGTTCAAAAGCGATTACCTTTTTACATTATGATATCGACCTACCTCATCTTTTTCACACCCATTTTGGAGGAAGAAAGCACATTATATTATTTGACAACAAATGGAAAAAAAGACTGTACTGCATTCCTAACACAACCTATGCCTTAGAAGATTATGACGTAACCAATCCTGATTTCGAAAAATTCCCCGCTCTGAAAGGAGTCGAGGGCTACGAAGTTTTTCTGGAGCATGGAGACACGCTGTTTATGCCAACCGGAATGTGGCATTGGATGCGTTATATTGACGGATCCTTCTCGTTGACACTTCGCGCCTGGGATCAATCCATCACCCGAAAAATAGCCAGCGTTTGGAGTTTATTCATGCACGGCGCGGTAGATAGCGTCATAAAAGTAATTTTCAGGGAACGTTATGCCAAATGGCGCGAAAAATTAGTTTTTAAAATAGCCGAAAAAGAACTTAAAAAAGGCAGACCGAAATAGTATTAAAAACAAAAAAGAGGATGTCTTTGAGACAACCTCTTTTTATGTTTGATAAGTTTAAAACTATCTTATTTCATTATTCTGAATCAAATCGATATATAAATTAATCTTATCTTTCAATTCTTTTCTAGGCGTGATAAAATCCAAGAAACCATGTTCCAAAAGGAATTCGGCGGTTTGAAACCCTTCCGGCAAATCTTTACCTGTTGTATCTCTTACTACACGTGGACCTGCAAAACCAATTAAAGCTCCAGGCTCAGAAATATTAATATCTCCCAACATCGCGTAAGATGCTGTTGTTCCTCCTGTAGTTGGGTCTGTACAAAGCGAAATATAAGGAAGTTTAGCTTCGGCAAGTTGCGCCAATTTTACTGATGTTTTTGCCAATTGCATTAAAGAATACGCGGCTTCCATCATTCTGGCACCTCCAGATTTAGAAATCATTACAAAAGGCAATCTATTCTTGATAGCATGATCAATTCCTCTAGCGATTTTTTCTCCAACGACTGCCCCCATAGATCCACCTATAAAGGCAAAATCCATACAGCAAATTACTAATTCTCTTCCTTTTGATTTTCCAACTCCGGTACGCACAGCATCTTTAAGCTGTGTTTTGTCCATTACCTCTTTTAATCGTTCTGAATATTTTTTGGTATCGACAAAATGCAACGGATCTTTGGAAGTCATATTTTTGTCCAATTCAACAAACTCATTGTTGTCAAATAAAATATCAAAATAGGCTTCACTTCCAATTCTAACATGGAAACCATCTTCGGGACTTACAAACAGATTGCGTGCCAATTCTTCAGCATCAATAATTTTTCCTGTAGGTGATTTGTACCAAAGCCCTTTTGGAATATCCATTTTGTCTTCGGTAGCCGTAGTGATTCCTTTTTCTTTTCTTTTAAACCAAGCCATTTTTTTATAGTATTCAGTGTTCAGTATTTAGTATTCAGCTGCCTATTATCATTTTCGGAAACTGACCACTTTTATATAGTATTCAAAAATAAAATTTTCAGTATTTAGAGCTGTTTTACCAACTAATCTCTAAACACTGAAAATTGATGATTTTTATTATAGAGTATTCACATTATTTAAGTCAGCAAATGCCTGCTCTAATCTCTTAATGAAAGTCACTTCACCTTCACGCAACCATTTTCTTGGATCGTAGTATTTTTTGTTTGGAGCATCTGCGCCTGTTGGGTTACCTATTTGTGTTTTTAGATAGTCAATGTTGTCTACCATGAAATCACGGATACCTTCAGTAAATGCAAATTGCAAATCAGTATCGATGTTCATTTTTATAACTCCGTAACCAATTGCCTCTCTGATTTCTTCTAATGTAGAACCTGATCCTCCGTGGAATACGAAATCAACTGGATTGTGTTCAGTTTTGAATTTTTCTTGTACGTAATCTTGAGAATTTTTTAAGATTTTTGGAGTCAATTTTACGTTTCCTGGTTTGTAAACACCGTGAACGTTTCCAAAAGAAGCAGCAATTGTAAATCTTGGGCTTACTTTTGATAATTCTTCATAAGCATAAGACACTTCTGAAGGTTGAGTGTATAATTTTGAGCTATCAACATCAGAGTTATCAACACCATCCTCTTCACCACCAGTGATTCCAAGTTCGATTTCAAGTGTCATTCCCATTTTGCTCATTCTAGCCAAATATCCTTTACAGATTTCGATATTTTCTTCAATTGGCTCTTCAGATAAATCAATCATGTGAGAAGAAAACAATGGTTTTCCTGTTTCAGCAAAATGTTTCTCTGATGCATCCAATAATCCGTCAATCCAAGGTAATAATTTTTTAGCGCAGTGGTCAGTGTGCAAAATAACAGTTGCTCCATAAGCTTCAGCTAAAGTGTGAATATGTTTTGCACCGGCAATTCCACCAGCGATAGCAGCTTTTTCTCCTGCATTAGAAAGTCCTTTACCAGCGTTAAATTGTGCTCCACCATTTGAAAATTGAATGATAACTGGTGCTTTTAATTTAGCTGCAGTTTCTAATACTCCATTAATAGTATCCGATCCAATAACGTTTACTGCTGGAAGAGCAAATCCTTTTTCTTTTGCATATTTGAAAATCTCTTGTACTTGATCTCCTGTAGCCACTCCTGGTTTAATATTGTGTGCCATTGTAATTTTACTTTTTTAATTGTTTTTTTTAGTTTTTAGATTTTGAGTTGCAAAAATAAGAATTAATTAGCACTTAGAAAGGGTAATTGATACCAAAATTAAACACAGAATTTGCAAAATTATATTGAGTAAACCATCTTTTGTCCATTTCTAAGGCCGGATTGTAAGTTTTAAACCCTAAATCCAATCTGACTGCAAAGAAACCTAAATCGTATCGAATACCAAATCCTGTACCTAAAGCTATTTCTTTTAAATCTTCTATTGAATTGAACTGAGCCGGCTCATACTTAACTGCATCAAAAACATTCCAAATATTCCCTGCATCTGCAAAAAGGGCGCCATTCCATTTTCCTGTAATCAGAAATCGGTATTCTCCACTGATTGCAATTTTCATATTAGCTTCGTTAAAATCATTGGAAAACGAACTACTACCGGGACCTAAATTATATGCTTGCCATCCTCTATTATCGTTAGCACCTCCAGCGTAGTAACTCTTCGTAAATGGAATAGAATTAGAATTTCCATAAGGAATGGCAATACCAAAGAAAGCCCTCATAGCAAAAACATTGGCTTTATTTACATTCCAGTGTTTAATAAAATCAAATTCTGTTTTTATATACTCCGAATATTCCAAATTGAAAATTTCATAATTTCCATTAGCGTTTTTCGGAAGGTTAGCAACATTTGAAATCAAAGACAACATCGTCCCGGCCGATTCAATTTTGGTCCTGAAAGTATAAAAATTATTATCAAATTCATCCTTCTTACTCGTTTTGGTAAAACTGAAACTGGTTGCCAAAATAAAGTCATTATCTGTAAGCCTTATTCTTTGTTGTTCTATATTGCTTACATCCTGATATTCCTGATCTTCCTGCTTCAAATCTGTTTTTAAAGTTAAAACATCTTTTGTAAAACCTGATGTTCCGCTTTCAATAATCAAATTTTTATTTCCATCAACATATTCAGGATTTGTATTATGATTTTTTCCAATATCGTTTAAGGCATCATAAGAGCTGGTATAAATGTGAAAATAATTTTCAGGATTCAAATTACGAACATACTGAAAGTTTAAAAAATCAAATCTAGTATTCGTTTTGACTTTTGGAGTCCAATTATAAGAAAAAGATCCAGTAAAATTTTCTTTATCCAATCCAATATTGGTTTGCTTTGAAAGGCCCAAACTAACCACGGTGGAAGGAATCATACTCTTCGGAATTACTTTTTCCGTTTTAACAGGGAAAAGAATTCGCGGAAAATTCAATTTGGCATCAAAACCATATTCTGAAACATTAAAAAAACTATCATTTGGAATTGCTACATCGTTCGAAGCTCCTATATTTCCTCTGGCCGAAAGCTCCAAAGTCTCGGCACCATTAAAAACATTACGAATTGTTTCAGTAATACTTCCAGCAATCCCAAAATCTTCAATATTCGAATGAGTCGCATTCAAATCATAAGTTAAACTGTATTTTTTTTTGGGAGTCAGATAAATTTTTGCAATCAGAGATTCTGCTAATGTATCCTGCTTATCGACCACATATTGAATCGTCGGATAATTAAATATCTTCAAATTATTCAAATACCTGGTTGTCAAAACTGTTTTAGTATCATTAAAATATGCTCCTTTAGAAAGAAAAACGGCATCTGTTATAGCATGCGGAGTGTACTTAATTTTTCCATATCCATACAAATTCATATTATTATAGGAAACACTGTCTTTAATAGCCAAATCATGTCGCTCCGCTTTATAATCAGTATAGATTTTTATGTCACTAATTTTATACAATTTAAAAGGCTCTGTCTTTGTTGAGTCGTTCTCCTGATAAGAATAATTCCCAACATTTAATATTACACTGGCTTTGTTTTTCTTACCAATAGTGTCAATATCAAAATTTATATAATTTGCCTGAAAACGAAAAGCTCCACTATTTCTAAAGAGAGTGGTTATTCTATTTTTTTCACTTTCAAAATCCTCGGTTTTATATTGTTTCCCGGGTACAATTAACGACTTTGTTGTCTTATAAATGGAGTCCAAAGCTGGAGTTTGGATATCCGTTCTTAACGAATCAATAAAATAAGGATTACCAGTAGTTAAATTATATTTTAATTGTGCTCTTTTTGGAGCCAAAGAATCCCTTTTAAAGGTTGCCGCTACATCAAAGTAACCTTTGTTAAAATAATAACTTTTAAGCCTTATCAACGACTTACTTGCCTTTACAGTATCAACAATTACGGGAGCTTCTCCAGTTTCTTTCAAAAAATTATGAATCCCCAAATACCAAAAAGATTTACGAAGCCCTTCGACCTGTTTTGCCGAAAGCCATTTGACTTCCCTATCATATTTCCTTTTATTGTTATAATATTTGGCATTAAAACTCGAATCAGGATTTGGGTTGGCCCAATTGTAAATATTCAACATTGGCCTAAATCCTAGCATCGAACTATTGGGCTGTTGGTACAATTGGTCGTATATAGTTTGGTTCTTTAGCAGTTTACCGTTTTCGAAGATTTCATTCTTAACAAGAAGTTGTTGTTTGGCAGGAACTCTCTTTTCTGCATTACAAGCATACAAAAGAATACTAATTAGGATAAATAATGATATTTTTGCAAAGCTCCTTTTCTTTTCAAAAAAAATGGATTGCCCAAAATTTCCAGCAAACCGCATTTTTATTTTAAAAGAAGAAAAAGAATTATTCATGTAGGGCTCTTATTATAGAATATTTATCAAAAGTACATTTTTTTATGCTTAGTAAAAACCAAATAAAGCTTATATCAAGTTTACAACAAAAAAAACATCGTTTTGCCAACCAATTGTTTTTTGCCGAAGGCATAAAAGTAATTCAAGAATTAGTAAAATCAAATTTTGAATTAGAACATCTTTACACAACCAAAGATGATTTTAATGATGTAGCCTCAAATAAAAGAAGCGTTATTTCAGAAAATGAATTAAATAAAATTAGCGCTTTGTCCACACCAAATACTTGTTTGGCGGTATTCAGAATCCCTTTGGAACAAAAAATCATTGAATCTGGATTAATCATCGCTCTCGACTCCATCCGTGATCCGGGAAATTTGGGTACAATTCTTCGCCTTTGCGACTGGTTCGGAATTCAGCAATTGATATGTTCAAAAGAAACGGTTGACATTTATAATCCAAAAGTCGTTCAAGCTACCATGGGGTCTATTGCAAGAGTAAATGTAAATTATGTTGATTTAGAAACTTTCATCAAACAAACCGAATTACCCGTTTTTGGAACTTTTATGGACAGTGAAAACATTTACAAAACGACTTTACCTCAAGAAGGCATTATCGTTATGGGTAATGAAGCCAATGGGATTTCTGTAAATATTGAAAAACTTATTAACAAAAGACTCACTATTCCTCGATTTGGAAATACTCAAATCACCGAGAGTCTTAATGTCGCGACGGCTACAGCCATTATCCTAAGCGAATTTAGACGACAAAATTAAAGCAAGACGGCTTAATGAAAAGTAAAATTAATTAAAAAGCCTCTTGATTTAAGCGATTCAATATTACCTGTCCAAGGGCTGTTTGGGTTGTTGTCGCGGATTAATTCATCATTAATCCCAAATTGTCCTCTTATCGAAGGAGAGAATATAAAGTACTCTGAAAAAATATCAATCCCGAAACCTATCTCATAATTAGTAGTCCAAGATTTTACCCTGAATCGTTCTTCATAATTATCGTCCAAAGATTTGGAATTACTGGACAAATTTAAATTTGCCGACACTCCACCTAACAAATAAGGACGGACATTACCAGTTCGAAGAGATGAGAATTTCAGCAATAACGGAAAATTAATATAAGTACTGTTTATCTCTCTGATAGCATCGCTAGGGCTGTCAAAACCAACTGTTGGAGGATATTTCAACGTTCTGCTTCCGTAATAAAGACCTGGCTCAAAACGCAAATCCAAATATTCCATCAATCGCAAATTGGTCACCAATCCAACATTGAACCCAACGGCGTTATCCACTTGAATATCTGATGAATACCTTGGATCGGTCTCCATTTTTTTATAATCAATCTTGAAATCATAAGAGTTAAATCCTAAATAGAAACCAAAGTAAAGTCGTTTCTTTTGCCAATTTTCAAGATTAATAATAGGATCCTTACTGAAAATGCTGTTCGAATTTTGTGCAGTTCCTTTTATGGCAATACTCAATAGGATTAATACGATTATTTTTTTCATACTTGAGCCGAATGTTTTCAGTATTATTTTTTAGAAGCTGAGTAAATGGTTGCAACTCCAAAAGTTTGTGGCATTGCTTCCACATTTATAAACCCAGTTTTTCTCAAAATATTGTTGAACGCTTCTCCGTAAGGAAAAGAAGCCGCTGATTCGGATAAATAGCCATAGGCAACATTGTCTTTTGAGAATAGCTTCCCTATCAAAGGTAAGATATTTTTGCTGTAAAAATTATATCCTTGTTTATAAGGTGTTTTTTCAGGTACGGATGTTTCCAAAACAACAAAAATCCCACCCGGTTTTAAAACTCTCAAAATTTCAGACAATCCTTTTTCCAAATGTTCAAAATTTCGAACTCCAAATGCTACAGTTATTGCATCAAAAAAATTATCTTCAAAAGGTATATTTTCTGAATCTCCCAAAACCATTTCAATAGTTTGAGACAGATTTTTTTCTTCTATTTTAATCTTTCCTATTTCGAGCATCCCTTCCGAAATGTCCAAACCAACAATTCTTTTAGCCTTCGTTTGAGCCATCAAAATTGCTAAATCTCCCGTACCAGTTGCAATATCCAAAACATTTTCAGGATTGGTTTTGCTAACTAATTGCAATACTTTCTTTCTCCATTTAACATCGATACCAAACGATATAACTCGGTTAAGGTTATCATAGTTCCCGGAAATATTATCGAACATTTTGGCTACCTGTTCTTTTTTACTAAGTGAGGAGTCTTTATAAGGTGTAATTTCTTTTGGCATTTTTTTAATTTGTACAAATATAAACAAACTGAATAAACTATAAATGTGTTTTTAGCTTTCGATAGTATTTTATCAAATAATTAATTTGAAGCAAATAACCTACAATATACTATTTTAAAATGAAAAATAATTGAAATATCACTAAAAGTGGGTATTGCGGAAACTGTTTTTATTACTGAAGTTTGTACTTTAAAATTTAAATATTCTTTTTAATGATTAGACGGGAACTAATGACCCAAATCAAATGGATGCTTCTTGCGCTATTTATCTCATTTGTTCTTGTATTCTTTTTTGAAAGTACAGTCAGTAATGGCTGTATTATTTTGAAAGCGCAAAATACGTTCTTAGGATTAAATTTGTTTTTGGAAATTTTAATTTTCTTTGCCTTTAGTACCTTTGTGGTATTTGGTACTAAAGGCTTTTTTGAGTTGTACTCTCAAAAATTATCAAATTATATTATCTTATTTTCTGGGGTAATATTAATATTTGTGATTTGTATATTATGTTATCAAATCTTAGTACAAGAATAGGTTATTCCCGCTGATCATTAAAAAAAGCATCCTAAACTTGGATGCTTTTTTATTTTTTACACAAATGTTAATTTAAAATACCGTTTTAGATTTTCACAAAGGTTTGATAAGTAAATGCATATTGATGTTTATCATCTATCGGATTAAATTCGGTTTGAATTTCCTTCCATTCGTCAGAATTAATTTCTGGAAAAAATGCATCAGCATCAAAACTATGATGCACCTTTGTAATTTCAAGCTGATCTGCAAATGGGAGTCCTAAATTGTATATTTCTCCTCCTCCTATTATATAAGTAGTTTCGTTTTCAGGACAAACAGCTATCGCTTTTTCGATACTATCTACAACTATACAACCTCCTGGATTATAATCCTTGTTTCTCGTTACTACAACATGAGTTCTATTAGGAAGTGGCTTTGGAAAACTTTCAAATGTTTTCCTTCCCATAATGATATGATGCCCAGTCGTAAGGGCTTTGAATCTTTTAAAATCGTTAGGAAGATGCCAAACCAACTCATTATTTTTACCTAGCGCATTGTTTTCTGCCACAGCAGCAATCATTATAATCATATTTAAGAATCTAGTTTAGGATTTGTTTCTTCTATTTTGGATTTCAATTTCTCTATTCTTTTTTGTTGTTGGCTTACCAATCTTTCTATTTGGTCTCTTTCCCAATTTTTATTCATAAATCGATCAGTTATAAACACTTTTATAAAATGCAATACAAAAACAAATAACCACAAAGTAATTCCCCAAATACACCAATATATATCTAATCCAGTATTAAAAAAATATGCCGCAGTAATCAAAAAAATACTTGCCAACACAAAAAAAACAAAATGGTAATATAATCTTTTCTTTTGCTTTATGCGATTTCTGGCATACTCATATTGCTCGTGAAATTCTTTTTCCATAGTCTAATTTTTCTCATAAAGATAAAATTATTTTTTAAAATCTTCCTTTTTAGATATTGATTATTTAATGAGAAATCGTTTTCTTTTTTTCAAATTAAAATTAAAACGATTCAATTTTTTTATTAAAATAGAAAAGAGGATGTTTTTTTGCTATTGTGCTAAAAATGAAGCAGTTTGTTAAAACATCAAAATATTTTACTTACTTTGTTATAACTTTAAAAATGAAACAGTTATGTCAATAAAAAAACAATTTATAAAAACTAAGCCAGTTTGCAAAGTTACTTTTTCGGTAGAAGCAAAAGAGGCTAATGAAGTATCTGTAATTGGTGATTTTAATGATTGGAAAGTAGAAGAAGGAGCTTTAAGCAAATTAAAAAACGGAACTTTTAAAGGGACTTTCGATTTAGCTAAAGATTCAGAATATGAGTTCAAATATCTTATCGATGGAGCTTATGTAAACGAACCCGAAGCTGATTCATTCAAATGGAATGATTTTGCAGGAACCGAAAATAGTGTATTAGCTATATAACAATAAAAAATCCGCCTTTGAGCGGATTTTTTATTGTTATATAGCTACACTTCCTTTGATTAAGGCATGTGGCTCATATCCTTCTAGCGTAAAATCATCATAATCGAAATCGAAGATGTTTTTTATGTTAGGATTTAAAATCATTTTTGGCAATGGTTTTGGCTCGCGAGTAAGTTGTAACTCGAGTTGCTCAAAATGATTGTTGTAAATATGTGCATCTCCAAAAGTATGGATAAATTCACCTACTTCAAGATCACAAACTTGTGCAATCATCATTGTTAACAATGCATAGGAAGCAATATTAAAAGGAACTCCTAAAAAGATATCGGCACTACGTTGATACAATTGACAGGAAAGCTTTCCTTTTGTTTCTCCTTTGGATTCATCTGGTGAAGCAACATAAAACTGGAAAAACGCGTGACAAGGAGGCAATGCAGCTTTATTATTGGCGACATTTTCCTCAAATGACTTTGTCGTATCCGGCAATACCGATGGGTTCCAAGCCGAAACCAACATTCTTCGGCTGTTTGGATTCGTTTTTAATTCAGTGATAAGTTCGCTGATTTGATCGATTTCCTCACTGTTCCAATTACGCCATTGGTGTCCATAGACAGGTCCTAAATCCCCATTACTATCTGCCCAGGCATCCCATATTTTTACTCCGTTTTCTTGAAGATATTTGATATTAGTATCTCCTTTCAAAAACCAAAGCAATTCATAAATAATAGATTTTAGGTGTAATTTTTTGGTAGTCACCATTGGAAAACCTTCCGACAAATCAAATCGCATTTGATAACCAAAAACACTTTTTGTTCCGGTTCCGGTTCTATCCCCCTTTTGATTTCCGTTTTCTAAAACGTGTTTTACTAAGTCTAGATATTGTTTCATTTGTACTTAATCGTTACACTCTTTAATCATTTATCCTCCAATTGGCATAGAAAAACCACCAATTAAACTATTCAATATTATGATTCCCTTTTAGAAATCTCATCACGAATTTTAGCCGCTTTTTCATAATCTTCATGCTCCACAGCTTGTTCCAGCAATTCGTTTAATTCCTGTAAAGTATGATTAGAATAAGTACTGCCTGATTCATTGCTTTCAGCATTTCCAAAAGTTTCAGGATTGGACAAAATATCATCCATTTCATTTGGAGTATCTGTTTCAAGAGGATTTGCCTTTAAATAAATACCTGCTTTGTCCAAAATGTTTTTATAGGTAAAAATCGGCGCATTAAATCGAATCGCCAATGCAATAGCATCTGAAGTTCTGGCATCAATTATTTCTTCGATTTTATCTCTTTCGCAAATAATGCTGGAATAAAAAACACCATCAACCAATTTATGAATAATGACTTGCTTGACAACAATATCAAAACGCTCAGCAAAATTCTTGAATAAATCATGTGTCAAAGGACGAGGCGGCTTAATTTCTTTCTCCAAAGCAATTGCAATAGACTGAGCTTCAAACGCCCCAATAACAATAGGTAGTTTGCGTTCTCCATCAACCTCATTTAAGATTAATGCATAAGCCCCGTTTTGGGTTTGACTGTACGAAATTCCTTTTATAGATAATTTAACTAAGCTCATGTTGATATAATGGGAAGTACCAAGTACTCTATTAATTGTGTCTTTTTCCTTGTTTTAAATTTAGTGCAATTTTAATCAAAATATATGGAACAAAAAAGCTACCCAATACAAAGATACAATTATCTTACTTTAGGTAGCTTAATTATAAAGAGATATTAAATCTTAAGAATGTTGCTCTTTGAAAGCTTTCAATTTGGCTGTTAATTGTGGTACAATTTCAAATGCATCACCTACCACTCCATAATCTGCAACTTTAAAGAAAGGAGCTTCGGGATCACTATTGATTACCACTTTTACTTTCGAAGAGTTAATACCAGCGATGTGTTGGATAGCCCCAGAAATACCAATAGCAATATACAAATTGGTAGCTACTGGCTTTCCTGTTTGACCCACGTGCTCTGCGTGAGGTCTCCATCCTAAATCAGAAACCGGTTTTGAACAAGCTGTTGCCGCTCCAAGTACACTTGCCAATTCTTCAAGCATTCCCCAGTTTTCAGGCCCTTTAAGACCACGTCCTCCAGAAACTACGATATCTGCATCGGCGATTGAAACTTTACCGGAGCTTTTTTCAACAGAAGCAACTTTTACACCAAAATCAGCATCGTCAATTGTTGGGTTAAAATCTTCTTCTGTCAATGAAGATGCATTTTCAAAAATACCATAAGTGTTTTTAGCAAGAGCCAATATTTTCACATCGGTATTGATTTCTGTTATATTGAAAGCTTTGTTTGAAAAAGCCGTTCTTTTTACTTGAAAAGGAGAAGTACTTACCGGCAAACCAACAACATTTGAAGCATAACCAGCCTCTAATGCCACAGCAACTAATGGAGCCATGTAAATACTGTCCGTTGTTGAGGACAATAAAATTACTTTGGCCGCTTCTTTCTGTGCCGCTTGTTTGATAACATCAGCATAGGCTTTAGCATTAAACCCTGCTAATTTATCATTGCTTACTTTTAAAACTTTATCAACTCCGTATTTTGACAATTCCGAAACATTTGCTGCATTTACAGTCACTGCCGTTACAGTTGTCCCTAATGATTCGGCTACTTTTTTTGCATAAGAAGCTAATTCTAATGCTACTTTCTTAAATTTTCCTTCTGCAGATTCTGCATATATTAATATTGACATAGGATTTGTGATTTTAGATTTTAAACTTATGATTTCAGATTTTTAAGAACAATTTTCGATTTTTTTACATCAGCAATCAAAAATCGTTAATCTGCAATCTTAAATAACTTTAGCTTCGTTGTGTAATAAATTGATTAATTCATCCAAGTTATCTGCAGAAACCAATTTCACTGCCGATTTTGGAGCCGGTTTTTCAAATTTTACCACTTTGGAATTTACAGCAACATCAACTGGCTCAAGAATTGTTAATGCTTTGGTTCTTGCAGTCATGATACCTCTCATGTTTGGGATACGTAAATCTTTTTCTTCCACAATACCTTTTTGAGTTCCTATGATAATCGGTAATGAAGTGTTTACCGTTTCTTTACCTCCATCTATTTCACGTACAGCAGTTACATTAGAACCATCAATTGTGATACCAATACAAGAGTTCACAAAGTTATATCCTAAAATACCTGCAATCATACCAGGAACCATCCCACCATTATAATCCAACGATTCTTTACCGGCAATTACAACATCGTAACCACCATTTTTGATTACTTCAGCCAATTGTTTAGCAACAAAAAATCCATCAGCAGGGTTTGCATTTACACGAATGGCTTCATTGGCACCAATTGCCAACGCTTTTCTCAAAGTAGGTTCTGTGTCTGCTCCTCCAACATTCACTACGGTAACCGTAGCTCCTTGTTGCTCTTGAAACCAAAGGCCTCGAGTAAGCCCAAATTCGTCATTTGGATTAATAACATATTGAACCCCATTGGTATCAAATTCAGCATCTCCGTTAGTGAAGTTGATTTTTGAAGTAGTATCAGGAACGTGGCTGATGCAAACTAATATTTTCATAATTATATATTTAAATTCTATTTTTTTCCTGACAAATTTAAAATAATAAATTGAATAATATATTATGCGTGCATAATATTATCAACAACTATTACGATTTCGTAAATCAGAAGTAAATAATAATTTTTTATTGGGGATAACTAAAAAAGATAGGCCTACAGATATTCTTTTTTAGAAACTTTCTAGGGGAATAGAATGTTGTTTTTTAGCCCCGATTACTTCGTCAGTTCGCTCCGCTCGTGTGCCGTAAAAATCCTTGTGAACTGGGGTTCAGCTAAAAAGATTACTCCGTCAGTTCGCTATCACATGCGTGCAGCAAAAAGCGGAGATAACTCCCTAAAAAAGCAAATGCTTCTGCTCCAAAAAATAAAAAAAAACTTAAATAACAAAACAACTAAAGGAACTTTATGATTTTGATTCATTTTAAAAAAAAGGAATTAGCAGAAATAACACTTAAAAAAAACAATACCTTAAAACCTTGTTATTTTAAGGAATTTTATGCCTTTAAGTAATTTAAAATAATTATTTTTGCCATTCAAAAAATTACACACAGACTATAACAATATGAGAACGATACAATTTAGAGAGGCCATTTGTGAAGCGATGAGCGAAGAAATGCGCCGAGATGAGTCCATATACTTAATGGGTGAAGAGGTTGCTGAGTACAATGGTGCCTACAAAGCATCTAAAGGAATGCTTGCTGAATTTGGTGAAAAAAGAGTAATCGATACTCCAATTGCTGAGCTTGGTTTTACTGGAATCGCTGTAGGATCTGCGATGAACGGATGTCGCCCGATAGTAGAATATATGACTTTCAACTTCTGTTTGGTTGGAATTGACCAAATTATAAATAACGCTGCGAAAATTCGTCAAATGACCGGTGGACAATTTAACGTGCCAATCGTTTTCCGTGGACCAACTGCTTCTGCAGGACAATTAGGAGCAACTCACTCTCAAGCTATTGAGAACTGGTTTGCTAACACTCCAGGACTTAAAGTTGTAGTTCCATCAAATGTTTACGATGCTAAAGGTTTATTAAAATCGGCTATCCGTGACAACGATCCAGTTATTTTCATGGAGTCTGAGCAAATGTACGGAGACAAAGGTGAAGTGCCAGATGGTGAGTACACTATTCCTCTTGGAGTTGCCGATGTTAAACGTGAAGGAACAGATGTTACTATCGTTTCTTTCGGAAAAATCATCAAAGAAGCTTATATCGCTGCTGATGAATTAGCTAAAGAAGGTATATCTTGTGAAATTATTGACTTGAGAACTGTTCGTCCAATGGACAAAGAAGCAATTTTAACTTCGGTTAGAAAAACAAATAGATTAGTTATTCTTGAAGAAGCTTGGCCATTTGCAAGTATCTCTTCTGAAATTACTTATATCGTTCAGGAGCAAGCTTTCGATTTCTTGGATGCTCCAATTCAACGTATTACAACAGCCGACACTCCAGCACCATATTCTCCAGTTTTATTGAAAGAATGGTTGCCAAATGCTGCTGACGTTGTAAAAGCTGTTAAGAAAGTTTTGTATAAGTAGTAATTTATACTAATAATCGAATATAACCGTTTAAAAGCTTCATCAATCCTACTTTGATGAAGCTTTTTTTATATATCATGAAGAAAATATTATTAATAATCGTCTTATTTTTATTTGCGGCATCATCCCAAATTTTTGCTCAAACAAAAGTGAGTGGTATTGTTATTGACAAATCCAAACAACCTGTACCTTTTGCCAATATTGTTTTCAAAGGCAGCAGTACAGGCACTGTAACCAACGAAGACGGACGATTTTATTTAGAATCTCCAAACAATTACCAGACTTTAGTAGTAAGCTCTGTGGGCTTTTCTGAAAAAGAAATTACTCTAACCAAATCGGTTAATTATAATTTCACCATTGAATTGAAAGATCAGGAAACCTTGAAAGAAGTGGTTATTTATACCGGCAAAACTTCAAAAAAAGACAACCCTGCCCTAGTAATCCTGAGAAAAATTTGGGCGAAAAAACGCAAAAATGGTCTGTATAAATTCAACCAATACCAAATGGAAAAATATGAAAAGGTAGAATTCGACATTAATTCAATTGACAGCGCTTATAGAAAAAATAAACTTTTCAAAGGCATGGAATTCATTTTTGACCATGTGGACACTTCAAAAGTTACAGGAAAAACGTATTTACCTATTTTCATAAACGAAGCTCTTTCTGATGTATATGGCGACAACAGAATCCCTAAAACCAAAGAAATTGTAAAAGCAAATAAAACCTCAGGTTACGAAGGAAATCAGCAAATTTTGTCGTTCATAAAAGATTTATATGTTGATTATAACATTTACAACAATTATATCAATTTATTTCACAAAACCTTTACCAGTCCGCTTTCCACAACAGGAATTGACACCTATAATTATGTATTGAGAGACAGTACTTTTATAGACAAAAAATGGTGCTACAACATTGTTTTTTACCCAAGACGAAAAAATGAACTCACTTTTAAGGGCGATTTTTGGGTTAACGATACCACATTTGCCATAAAAAAAATAAATATGGCAGTTACCAAAAGTGCCAACATCAACTGGGTAAAAGATATTTATGTCGAACAAGAATTTGATGTACTGAACGATTCTATTTTCCTGTTGACAAAAGACTACCTAATGTCTGATTTTGCTTTAAACAAAAAAGAAAAATCAAAAGGTGTTTACGGCAAACGAACCACTTATTTCCAAAATCACAAATTCAATATTGAAAAACCTGCGAAATTTTACAAAGAAGAAGTAAATTTTGTTGATAACGAAGTATATAAAAAGAGTGACGAATACTGGGAGGAAAACCGCTTTGAAAAACTATCCAAAGACGAAAAAGGTGTTTACAAAATGCTTGATACGCTCAAAACCGTCCCCGCATTCAAACGGCTTACCAATCTGGTCACGGTGCTCGCCAGCGGCTACATTAATCACAACTGGTTTGATTTTGGACCCATTTTTTCTACTTTCGGATACAACGAAGTCGAAGGTTTCAGGACTCAAATTGGAGGTCGAACTTACTTTGGCCCCAACGATACCTGGCGTGTACAAGCTTTTACCGCTTATGGCGCAAGAGATGACAAATTTAAATATGGTTTTGCCGGAAAATGGATGATTGACAAAAAGAACAGAGTCATTATTTCTGCCGGAAACAGGCGTGATATTGAACAATTGGGAGCCAGTTTGACAATATCCAATGACATTTTATCAAGGAGTTACGGTTCTTCGGCTTTTTTTACGACGGGTTCCAACGGAAAATTAACCAATGTAGGTTTAACCAATGCCTATATTGCAATAGAACCAGTAAAAAATCTAACGTTTCAAACGGGCGTAACTTATAAAACACTGGAATCGGCTTCGCCTGTTTTCAGTCTGAATTATTACACTACTTTACCATCAGCCGAAAATCCGGCGGGCGTTGTAAAAAGCAACACTACACAATCTGAATTTAACATTCAGGCAGAGTGGACACCAAACAGGAGAACAATTGCTTATGGTGTTGAAAGAAGTATCGCCAACGCGCCATACTCTACCCTATTTGTCAACTACAGCCAAGGTTACAAAGGAATCATCAACAGTGATTTTAATTATAAAAAAATTGAACTTTATTACAAACAGCCAATTATTATCGGGCCGCTCGGCCGCTCTGATGTAATATTGGAACTCGGAAAAACTTATGGAACTGTTCCGCTTGGGCTTCTGAGCATTGTTCCCGGTAACCAGACTTTTTTCACTATCGAAAACACATTCAGTAATCTTAATTACTATGAATTTGTAACCGATAAATATGCTACTGCTCAATGGACCCACGATTTCAACGGAAGATTTTTTGCAAGAGTTCCATTTTTACGAAAACTTAATTGGAGGGAATTTATAGGTGTGAAAGCCGCTTACGGAACCATTTCAAATGCTAATAAAGCCATAAATGCTTCAGGCCTAAATTATGTAGCTCCAGAGAATGTATATTGGGAATACAATGCCGGAATTGGAAATATCTTCAAGGTATTCCGCCTTGATTTATCATGGAGAGGCAGTTATCTTGACATGCCAAACATCAATAGATTTGCCGTAAAAGGATCTTTCGGATTCTATTTTTAGAAGCTAATCCGGCTCTCCATTACAAGCTTACTCAAAAACAGCTATTTTTGTAAAAAGTAAAAAGAGCTTCTTATAGTCGCTTTTTTACTTCAACAAAAAATTAGCTGTTTTTTTCATAAGGCTTTTCATTTCTATCAGGGCTAAAAAATACGACCATGCAACAAGCTTTCGATTATCTTTTACAAAAAGATCCCATCTTTAAACAGATCATAGAAACTTATGGAATGCCTGCAATTCCAAGAAGGCCTCAAGGATTTGAAACTTTAGTATTGTTGATTTTGGAACAGCAAGTTTCAATAGATTCGGCGAAAGCAACATTTCTGAAAATCAAAGCCCATACAACCTGCATTCCCGAAACACTTTCCATTCTCCCCGACGAAGAATTCAGAACTTTGGGTGTTAGCCGCCAGAAAACCAATTACATAAAAATATTAGCCCAAACCGTTCTCAACAAAGAACTAGACATTGAAAGCCTAGCCACAAAATCGGCACAACAAGTTCGAGACGAATTAATCAAACTAAAAGGAATCGGAAATTGGACCATCGATATTTACCTTATGTTTTGCCTTCAGGAACCCGATTTGATTCCATTGGGTGACATAGCAGTTATCAATACAATCAAAGAATTACTGGATATTCATGATAAGCAAGAAATGGAAATCCATGCCCAGCAATGGAGTCCCTACCGCTCTTATGCAACATTTTTGCTTTGGCACTATTACCTAAAAAAACGCAACAGAACAATTGTGTACTAACATAATAAATCAACTAGCATATATCCCATTAGCATCAATTTTAGGACAATAAAACAACAAACGAAAGACGTTTATAAACTTTCTTTAGCATTTATTTTGAAACAATTGTGTTTTAAGCTTGATTTTAAGGTTAATTCCCTAAAACACATCAGGATTATATTGCTTTTTTTGTTGCAAAAAAGTATAGTTTGATTACATTTGCGATCTCTAAAAAAACAATCTAAAAAAAACAAAAAACAAAGAATAATGACAGAAAAATTAAAAACTTTTGACGTATTGATTGAGATACCAAGAGGAAGTAGAAATAAATACGAATACGATTTTGAGATAAAAAGAATGCGTTTTGACAGAATGCTATTTTCATCCATGATGTACCCTGCAGATTACGGTTTTATTCCTGAAACTTTGGCTTTGGATGGTGACCCTTTGGATGTTTTGGTATTGATTAACGAACCTACTTTCCCGGGTTGTGTAATGCAGGTGAAACCTATCGGTGTTTTCCACATGGCTGATGACAAAGGACCAGACGAAAAAATTATCTGTGTACCGGTTTCCGATCCAATTTGGAATTCATTAGAAAATCTTTCAGATGTTAATCCTCACTTATTGAAAGAAATCGAGCATTTTTTCCAAGTTTATAAAGACCTTGAAAACAAAAAAGTAGACGTAGAAGGTTGGGGTAATTTGGATGAGGCTTACACAATCATCGATGAATGTACCGAACGTTTTAATAAAATTGAAAACAAACCAAAAGGATTATTTAGCATTAAATAATTTTTCCTTTATTTTTTTGCAAAAAAAGCAATACTCAACATTGGGTATTGCTTTTTTTGTTTAAATTGCTTTCGATAACATTTTTTTATTAATATAATGAGGATATTTTTATGAATTCAATTATGATTTATGTGCCAATTTTTATGGCATTAGTAGGACTAATTTTTATGGTCGTCAAAAGATCGTGGGTATTAAAACAAGATTCCGGAGACGGAAAAATGAAAGAGATATCAGATCACATATATGAAGGAGCTTTAGCCTTCTTAAAAGCAGAATACAGATTAATGGCTGTCTTTGTAATCGTTGCAAGCGTTGTATTGGCAGGGATTACTTTTATTCCTGGAGTAAAAACTAATATTTTAATAATTGTTGCATTTGTATGCGGAGCCTTTTTCTCGGCATTAGCCGGAAATATGGGGATGAAAATCGCAACCAAAACCAATGTAAGAACTACTCAGGCCGCACGTACCAGTTTACCACAAGCTTTAAAAGTTTCTTTTGGAGGTGGAACCGTAATGGGATTAGGTGTAGCCGGTTTGGCTGTTTTAGGCTTAACTTCTTTTTTTATTATTTTCTTTCAGATATTCATGAAAGGACAATGGACCTCTACCGAAGATATGACAGTAGTTTTGGAAACATTGGCCGGTTTTTCTTTGGGTGCCGAATCAATTGCTCTATTTGCTCGTGTAGGTGGTGGAATTTACACTAAAGCGGCCGATGTCGGCGCTGATTTAGTTGGTAAAGTTGAAGCTGGTATTCCGGAAGACGACCCTCGAAATCCTGCAACTATTGCTGATAACGTGGGTGACAATGTAGGTGATGTTGCAGGTATGGGTGCCGATTTATTTGGTTCATATGTGGCGACAGTTTTGGCCGCCATGGTTCTTGGAAATTATGTGATTAAAGATATGGGCGGATCTATTCAGGATGCATTTGGAGGAATTGGTCCTATTCTATTACCTATGGCGATTGCCGGTTTTGGAATTTTATTCTCAATAGTCGGCACTATGTTGGTTAAAATCACTGACGAAAACGCTAAGGAAGCACAAGTTCAAAAAGCATTAAATATAGGAAACTGGGTTGCTATTATTTTAACAGCAATTGCGTGCTTTTTCTTGGTCCAATATATGCTTCCCCAAACGATTAAAATGACTTTCTTCGGTGAAGGCACAAAAGAGATTTCGTCTATGTACGTATTTTATGCCACACTAATCGGTTTAATTGTTGGTGGAGCCATTTCATCAGTAACCGAATATTACACTGGATTAGGCACAAAACCAGTAATGGCGATTGTTCAAAAATCGAGTACTGGATCGGCAACAAATGTAATTGCAGGATTGGCAACGGGAATGATTTCAACTTTCCCAACCGTTTTATTGTTTGGAATCGCTATATGGGTTTCCTATGCTTTAGCAGGATTTTACGGAGTGGCGTTAGCTGCCTCTGCAATGATGGCAACAACTGCAATGCAATTGGCAATCGATGCATTCGGGCCAATATCTGACAATGCCGGTGGAATTGCCGAAATGAGTGAATTACCAAAAGAAGTTCGTACAAGAACCGATATTTTGGACTCAGTTGGAAATACAACCGCTGCAACAGGAAAAGGATTTGCGATTGCTTCTGCGGCATTGACTTCTTTGGCTTTGTTTGCTGCTTATGTTACTTTCACTGGAATTGACGGAATCAATATTTTCAAAGCACCTGTTTTAGCAATGCTATTCATTGGAGGAATGATACCTGTTGTTTTCTCAGCATTAGCGATGAATTCTGTAGGGAAAGCCGCAATGGATATGGTGTACGAAGTACGTAGACAGTTCAAAGAAATTCCTGGAATTATGGAAGGAAACGGCAAACCGGAATATGCCAAATGTGTTGATATTTCAACCAAAGCCGCTTTGAGGGAAATGATGTTACCTGGTATTTTGACAATTGGTTTCCCAATTGCAATTTTACTCGTTGGTAAATTAGTTTACGGAGACAACAATCAATTAATTGCCGAAATGCTGGGAGGCTATATGGCTGGAGTTACTGTATCCGGAGTACTTTGGGCAGTTTTCCAAAACAATGCCGGTGGTGCTTGGGACAACGCTAAAAAATCATTTGAGGCAGGAGTTATGATTAATGAAGAGATGACTTACAAAGGATCTGACGCTCATAAAGCCGCGGTTACTGGTGATACCGTTGGAGATCCTTTCAAAGACACTTCGGGGCCATCAATGAATATTTTAATCAAATTGACTTGTTTGATCGGTTTGGTTATGGCTCCAATTTTAGGAAACGAAAGCAGTACCATGAATACTCAAAGTTCTTGTGAAAAGAAAGAAATCATAATGAAACAATGCTCTATGGCCGAAGGAGCAATGATGATGGGTAAATGCAACATGGCTAAATGTGCTAAAATGACAAAAGAAGAATGCGCAAAAATGTGCGATAGTCTAAAATGTACTCCTGAGCAAAAAGAAATGTGCTTATCTCATTATGACAAAAACGGAAAATTTGTTGAACCAAAAGGCAAAGCATGTTGTTCTAAAATGTCTAAAAAAGAAGTGAAAGTTCAAATCATAAAAAAAGACGGAAATGCCACGGCAACAGTGACCACTTCTGAAAATGGAAATGAAAATGTTCAAGTTTTTGAAGGCACACTTGATGAAGTAAAAGCAAAAGTAGAAGCTTTAAAATAAGATTCCGATTTAATCAAAATAAAAAAAATGCCCCGAAATTCGGGGCATTTTTATGTCTACTTTTTTTAACCTTTACGGAAAAGTAACGTTTCCTACATCAGTGGTTTGTCCATTCACAACAACTACATTAGCAATTGTTATAGGTGCTTTTCCTGAAAGTGGATCAGGAGTTAAAGTCAACGTATAAGTCCCAGATGGAATTCCATTTATTTGGAAAGCTCCGTCTCCATCAGTTGTATCACCATCTTTGTCATCTATTTTAACAAATGCGGAAAAAACTTGCTCTCCTTGTTGAACAGATGCCAAAACCTGATAATCAACTGCTGGACTCACGACTCCTTTGATTATACCTGAAGCTTCTTTTGTTGATACTCTAATAACCGGTTTTAAAATATAACTCGAATTACCTGTTGTAACAATAGATTTATTTACATCAAAATCCAAAAGGAATTCATAAGTCGTTCCTGCTGTCAAAGTCTGATTAACCTGCAATTTCAATCCTGATTGTTGAGCACTTGGTGTTGTCAAATTAAAAGATTTTCCATCTACAACAACTGTATTTTCATCTCCAAGAACTAATCGAATTTGTCCCAAACTACCAGAAGGAATTAAACTGTCTGTCAACATAATATTGGTTCCCCCGGTTAATTTTAACAAATCATAAATCTTTCCTTCCCCTACTTGGGTTTTATCACCAATACTTATCCAGCCATTGTCACCAGAATCAGAGCTGCTTTTAACCATTACGTCAAGTACTTCGACATTAACTTGGTCATAATCACCGGGAGCATCTACCATTTTCACCATAAGTCGAGATGTTTCCTGACTTTTATCTGTGCTGTCATTTCCATCACAACTAAAAAGAGACAAGCTCATAACTGCCAATGTGAAAATTCCCAGGGTTTGTAATCTAAATTTCTTCATAATTTCTGTGTTTTTAATTAAAGATTTGGGTTCTAAAATGCATTAAGTAAAAACGGTCGTTCAAACTGTTTTATTTTATGTTAAAACAAATTTTAACATAAACCACAAGAGAAATCTGATATTTTTTTCAAACAAAACACAATGCAACTATTTAAAATAAAGACATTTACACAAACATTATGAAGCAATTAAAATTATTTAACTGTTTTTTACCCCTTTTAAATATTAACCCATTATTCTTATTAATTTACCAAAACAATAACAATCAATATCTTGTAAATAGTAAAAATCTAAATAGCTTATAATAAATAATGCCTCATAGTTATGAGGCATTATTTATTATACTATCTTTTGATATTTTAAAAATCAATATCCTGACCCAACATCAAAACTTTGAACTGAAAGACCAGCAATGATTGCGAATACAATTCCCAACGAACCTACAACGATTCCAATAGTCCCCCAAGTTGATGCGGTTTTATCCTTAAGGTTTATCCTTTTTAAATCACTTTCATTTAATTTTATTACATCAATCCCTTTTGATGTTTTTAAAGTTCCATAATACGCCCCATCAATTTTTTCAATTTTAAGAAGTTTAAGTTTTGTTTCATCTGTTTTAACTACTAGAACTCTGCAATTTGAAGCAACTGCCTCATCTAAAGTTGATGTAGAACTTTTGTAAGCTACACAACTACTTTGAAGAACTAACAGAAAGCTTAAAAGTATGCAAGTAAATTTTCTTTTAAAGTAATCCTTTTTCATGGCTTTCTAGATTTAGTTAATAATTCAGAAAAACCAAAAAATTTAGAGTAGATTCAGTAATTATGATAAAATTCGGAAACAAAACACCAACGCTTTCAAAATACAAAACACTGATATACAAAGATATAAAATAAAATCAAAGGACTTTTCAAATAAGGATTTGTTTTTTAAAACAACCCATTTAATTCAGCATCAATACGATTAATAATATTTCCTAAATCTTCTGGATTATCAACAAAATTGATTTTATCCACATCAATAATCATAATTTTTCCTTTGTTATAAGTATGGACCCAAGCTTCATAGCGTTCATTAAGGCGGCTTAAGTAATCAATAGAGATAGTATTTTCGTATTCACGGCCACGCTTATGAATTTGACCAACCAAATTGGGAATAGAACTTCTTAAATAGATCAATAAATCCGGTGATTTCACAAACGACTCCATTAATTCAAAAAGGGAAGAATAATTTTCATAGTCACGTTGCGTCATTAACCCCATTGCATAGAGATTGGGAGCAAAAATATGGGCATCTTCATAAATAGTCCTATCCTGAATTATTTTTTTGCCACTTTCACGGAATTGCATAATTTGGCGAAAACGACTATTGAGGAAATAAATTTGCAAATTAAACGACCAACGTTCCATTTGATGGTAAAAATCATCCAAATAAGGATTATCAACTACTTCTTCAAAATGAGGCTCCCATTTAAAATGTTTTGACAACAAACGGGTCAATGTTGTTTTTCCTGAACCTATGTTTCCTGCTATTGCTATGTGCATTACCGTATTGCGATTTTAAATTTTATATATTTCCAAAATGTAAAAATAGATAAAATTTACTTTTTGCAACAGCATTTAACAACCATTTTCAAATATTACTTACATTTAACCAAAGCATCTGTTTGACATAACATTCCGATAGTTCTTACTATCCAAACAAACAATCGTTTATTAAATTTTCTTTTGACCATCCAAAAAAAAAGAGGCTATTCACATTAGAATAACCTCTTTTTCTTTTTAACTTATTAGCTATTATGTTTTAACTATCTTTTTTTTAGCTTCAACAATACCAGGTTTTAAAACTGTTTTTGGCTGTAAATCCTCTAGAATATTTAAAGCTTCTTCAACATAAATATCTTTTGCCAAACTTTCATGCCATCTGTCTCTTTTTTCCTTTAAGACTGGATCTTTAGCAAATCCTTCTAGTTCATATGGCAATGATGTAAATTTCAAATTATTTTTATAATCCACAATTGGTTTAAACTTTTTGGCTGTTTGCTCAATTTCATTTTGAGCAACTTTAAATTTATCCAAATTTAGACTATATGTGTTTTCGTTGCTTCTACTATCAATCCATTTGGCATTTTCTTCAATCAGTTTAAATTGAATATTACTTTCAATTCTTTTTTTACTGTTAGCAATCGCTTGATCAAATTTTGAAGTATTAGTCCAAACTGAATAAGGAGCAGCATCGATTTTATCCCATGGCATAGCGTTTTCTTCATCACGCTCTCCCATTTTCAAATAAGAGTAACGATCCGGCATAACTACATCACTACTTACTCCTTCTAATTGAGTTGAACCCCCATTAATTCTATAAAATTTCTGCGTAGTTGTTTTCAATGCGCCTAAATCACCTGAAGAATTATTTCGTACAAATTGATTTAAGTCGATCACATTTTGAACAGTTCCTTTTCCATAAGTTTGTTTACTACCAATGATGATTCCTCTCTTATAGTCTTGGATTGCGGCTGCCAAAATCTCTGATGCAGAAGCCGAAAATTCATTTACCATAATTACCAGTGGTCCATCCCATTCAATTTTTTTGTCAGTATCATACAGGATTTCTTTTTTCTTACCGGCAGATTTTATCTGAACGATTGGCCCTTGCTCAATAAATAACCCTGCAATATCAACAACCGTTGATAAAGATCCTCCACCATCATCACGTACATCAAGAGCAATACCTTTTACTCCTGCTTTTTTCAAACGATCTACTTCAAGAGCAATGTCTTTACCAGCATCTCTTCCATCTTTATTTTCAAAATCGATATAAAATTTAGGCAAATAAATAACTCCATATTTCACACCGTTCTTGTCAACCACACTTGATTTTGCATAAGTTTCTTCAATCTCAACAATATCACGAATGATAGAAATCACCTGAATAGTTCCATCCACTTTTTTTACTGTAAGACGAACTTCAGATCCTTTTGGTCCTTTGATTTTCTTAACCACATCGTCTAAACGCATTCCAACCACATCCACAGGAACACCATTTCCTTGCGCCACTTTCATCACTAAGTCTCCAGCTTCTAATTGTTTTCCTCTCCAAGCTGGCCCACCTGATATTAATTCTGAAATTTCAGTATAGTCATTTTTCTTTTGTAACCTAGCTCCGATACCTTCTAATTTACCGCTCATGCTCACATCAAATCTTTCTTTTTCTTCTGGAGCAAAATAAGTAGTGTGTGGATCAAAACGAGACATGATAGAGTTGATGTACAATGTAAACCAATCGTCTCTTTTCAAATCATTCATTAAACCAAATGACTCGTTCAATGAATTCAAAGAGCTATCTCTTGTCTCAGCTTCAAGTTCAGCGTCCGTTTTCACTACGTAATTAGGATCTTTTGCTTTCTTGTCCTCTTCCATTTTTTTCTTGTCAGTAAAAGAAGAAAGAGTAGATAATTTAATTTGTTTTCTCCATCTCTCTTTTAATTCCGTACTGTTCTTAACATACGGAGCTTTTTCGTAATCAACATTAAATTCCTCGTCAACCGTGTAGTCAAACGGTTTGGACAAAATATCTTTGTATACTTTTTTGCTTTCTTCCATACGGAGCATCAAACGATCATAAGTAAGATTGAAAAAAGTCAAATCTCTGTCGTTTAATTGATTGTCTATTTCCAATTCGAATTTGGAAAACTCATTGATATCCGACTGCAAGAAGAAACGTTTGGATGGATCCAAAGCTGCAATGTAATCTTTATAAACACCTTTTGAAAAATTGTCATCAATAACCGCTGGATTATAATGTCCTTTTTCAATTACATACGTTAATAACTCCAGAAGCAGTTTGTCTTTTTCGGGATCTACAGAATTCTTTGATTTTATATTAAAGGCAAACAAAGTCGCCGAGAGGCATACTACCGCTATCAGTATTTTATAATTCCTTTTCATAAAGCTAATAATAGGTTTCATCAATTTTTTTAATCTAAGTTACATTAAAAACTATGCCAGCCCCCTAGAGTACTACATAATTTTTTGTTAAAGGTATAAAATAGATTTCTCAGGTTTCAAAAATTAAATCCAAAAAATATATTTTATTTGTTCGCAATATAAGATTTTGTGTTACTACATTTGTTCGTAAACTCGTTTTTTTTCAATAAATATATTTTTTTAACAATTCTCAAATGAAATCGCCAGAAACAAAAGGTTTGTTGCAAACAAACACAAATAAATAAAAGGCGATACCATATGTGACCTATGACAAATAACTTTTACATATATGAAAAATGAAAGGCCTTTAATACTAATTACAAATGACGATGGAGTTTCTGCTCCAGGCATAAGAGCATTGATCGAAGTTATGGCGACAATAGGAGATATCATTATCGTTGCTCCAGACAAACCTCAAAGCGCAATGGGTCACGCCATTACTATAAATGACACTTTATACCTTAATAAAATTTCTAAAGATTCGGATACCATTTTAGAATACAGCTGTTCCGGAACTCCCGTAGATTGTGTAAAAATAGCCGTTCACGAAATTCTGAAACGCAAACCCGACCTTTGTGTTTCGGGAATTAATCATGGATCAAACTCATCTATCAATGTAATTTACTCTGGAACGATGAGTGCCGCTGTCGAAGCCGGAATCGAAGGAATTCAAGCTATTGGTTTCTCTTTGCTGGATTATGATTGGAACGCCGATTTTGAACCAATCAAATCCTATGTTAAAACCATTACTCTCGAAGTCTTGAAAAACAAACTTCCCGAAGGTGTGATTTTGAACGTAAATTTTCCCAAATTAAAAGAGGAAGAAATCAAAGGAATCAAAATTTGCCGTCAGGCGAATGCTCTTTGGACTGAAAAATTTGACAAGCGACAAACCCCGCAGGGTAAAGATTATTACTGGCTTAGCGGAGAATTCGTCAATGAAGACAAAGGCGAAGACACTGATGAATGGGCGCTTAAAAATGGTTTTATTTCCATTGTTCCCGTGCAATTTGACCTAACTGCCCATCACGCTATACAAAATTTAACCAAAAGAGATTGGAATAAATAATAAAGAGATTAAAATGAACAAAAAAGACTTACTTATTGGGTTCGCAATCGGAATTTTGGCTTCCTTACTTGGGATGTTTCTCTACATTACGCTTATTGTCCACACCGATTTTATAACAGGAATCCAATCCATGAAAAACGAAGGCCACCTCGGGAAAATTGTTACACTGGGTTCCATACTGGATTTAATCGCCTTCGGTATTTTACTGAAAATGAATAAAGAACTCATGGCGAGAGGCGTAGTTTTGGCAGTTATAGCATTAACCATTGCCACATTGTTTATATAACACCAAAGTTGTTAAGTTGTTAAGTTGCTAAGAATCTAAGTTTCTGAGTTTAAAACCAAAAGCCTTATAAAAATCTTAGCAACTTTGTAACTTAGAATCTTAGAAACTTTAATCTATCTTTGTTTACCAAAATTCACAAAAAATGAAATACTACATTATTGCAGGAGAAGCTTCGGGAGATTTACACGGTTCCAATTTGATGAAAGCGCTCTATGAAGAAGACCCACAGGCCCACATCCGTTTTTGGGGTGGCGATTTGATGCAAAATGCAGGCGGAACTTTGGTAAAACACTACCGTGATTTGGCTTTTATGGGTTTTGTGGAGGTTGTTTTCAATCTCAAAACCATTTTAAACAACATCACAATCTGCAAAAACGACATCACGCAATTCAATCCGGACGTAATTATTTACATTGATTATCCCGGTTTCAACATGCGGATTGCCAAGTGGGCCAAAGAAGTTGGATATAAAAACCACTATTACATTTCACCACAAATTTGGGCATGGAAAGAAAACCGAATCAAGGCAATCAAGCAAGACATTGACAAAATGTATGTGATTTTGCCTTTCGAAAAAGATTTCTACGAAGTCAAACATAAATTCCCTGTTGAGTTTGTTGGTCATCCATTGATTGATGCCATCCACAGCCAAGCAAGTACTGACACTAAGGCTTTCAGGACTGAAAACCAATTGTCCGAAAAACCGATTATCGCCATTTTGCCCGGAAGCCGAAAACAGGAAATTAGCAAAATGCTATCGGTTATGTTGAGTGTTGTCAAGGATTTCCCCGATTATCAATTTGTGATTGCCGGAGCACCTAGCCAGGACTTTTTATTTTATGCACAATTCATTTCCAGCAACAACATAAAATTTGTCTCGAACAAAACCTATGCCTTATTGCGCAATGCTACCGCGGCACTGGTAACTTCAGGAACAGCGACACTAGAAACGGCTCTTTTCAAAGTTCCGGAAGTGGTTTGTTACAAAGGCAGTTGGGCTTCCTACCAAATTGCCAAACGCATTATTACGCTAAAATACATATCGCTTGTCAACCTTATCATGGACAGGGAAGTCGTAACCGAATTGATTCAGGGCGATTGTTCAACCAAACGCGTCCGTGAAGAATTGACCAAAATCCTCGAACCCAATTATCGCAAAACACTGCTTGAAAACTACGATTTGCTCGAAGAAAAATTGGGCGGAATTGGCGCCAGCAAAAAAACGGCGCATTTAATTGTTGATTCATTGAAGTAGTTTGATGCCACCCTAAAAGAAAAGGAACCAATTTATCATAAAATACAGAAACCGTTTTCTATTAAGGCTATTGTTGAAATCTGTTGTCATGAGTATTAGCATTAGTATTTTTATTCAACCTCAATTGCTATCCTCGTTTTCCACCAAAATCCTTCTTGATTATTTTCAAAAATATTTTTTATTGTTTTTTTTGATTTATAAACGGTCTTTAAGTCATTATTTTCAATTTCCAAACTAATTATAGAATTACATAATAGGTCTATTTCTTTGTCGTCCCAAACTCCAATTCCAAAATATAAATTCGCAGTATCTTTTGGTTTTAAATTAAGCACAATTGAATCTCCAGTCATTGATTCACTTAACCGATAGTTTTTGAATCTTGGGTTTAATTTGAATTTAACCTTAGTTACTGAATTTGTATTATTTGTAAATACAATATCGTGAGCCGGGTCACAACTTACAAGAAAAACAAGCAAAAAAGCTATTGGAAATATTTTAATTATTGTTTTCATTTCTTATGTGTTTTTCTAATATCTAACTGGTGTCAATATTACTGCCAATAAGTTTATATACGTAACAAGATAGCGCTTATACACCCCAAAAATCAATTAAATTACAAAAAGTCTGACTTCGTTTTATCCTCTTTTCAAATATAGGGATTACCCAACAAAATTGCAGTAAAAAGAATTTATTTCTTACAAAATATTTGTATTTTGGCATAATGAAAGTACTACAATTTCCACTTGCCAGAATAACAATAGCCTTTGTCATTGGCATTCTGATTACCTATTTTCTAAAACCAATCCCAATGATTGTGTTTCTTTTTCTTGCGGTAAGCATCATTATTTTTTTAACAGCTTATTTTTTAAGCAAAACGAATAGAAAGTTTCAACTTTTTTTTGGAATAGCAACCTACCTCCTAGCCCTTGCAGTTGGCATAACCACACAAACCGTCCATACCGATTCCAATCAGCAAAACAATTACACTCATTGCAAAAACATCTTTGATAAAAAACACACTTTCACGCTTACGTTAAGGGAAAAACTAAAAAGCAATACTTTCAATGACCGCTATATTGCCCTATTGAATTCTGTTGACAATAAAAAAACAACTGGCCGAATTCTGCTCAATATTAACAAAGACAGCCTAAACCACAAATTTGTTATTGGCAACCAATTAAAAATTAATTCGCTTTTGTCCAAAAACACAAATCAAAAAAATCCCAACCAATTTGATTACCGTCAATATCTCGAAAACAAACAAATCTATGCCCAACTCTACGCCGAACCAAATGAAATACAGCTCAGTTACGAAATAATAAAAGACATTTGGTTCTACACTTCACAACTAAGGAATCGGATTATCCAAAATTTGGAGAAAAGCAACTTCGGCAACAAAGAATTAAACGTGGCAGTTGCCCTAATAATGGGGCAACAACAAGACATTGACCCCGAAATCATTCAAGACTATCAATATGCTGGAGCCGTGCATATCCTATCGGTTTCGGGATTGCATATCGGGTTTATATTATTGTTTGTCACTTTTATACTAAAACCATTTCCAAACACCAGAAAAGGGGCTTTCATCAAACTTATAATCACACTTGCCTGCCTGTCACTTTTTGGGATTCTGGCAGGACTGGCACCTTCAGTTGTGCGTTCCGTAACCATGTTTTCGTTTGTAGCAATTGGGTTATATTTAAGGAGAAGCGTCAATATTTATCACACGCTCCTCGTTTCCATTTTACTTATTTTGCTGTTTCAGCCTTCCTTTCTATTCGATGTGGGTTTTCAACTAAGTTATGTTGCGTTGTTCTTTATTGTTTGGTTACAGCCTTTGATGGCAAACCTTTGGCAACCTAAAAACAAAATCCTAAACTATTTTTGGGACATATTAACGGTTTCATTTGCTGCTCAAATAGGCACTTTTCCTCTCAGCATTTATTACTTTCATCAATTTCCGGGGCTGTTTTTCGTCACAAATCTTATCGTTATTCCGTTTCTGGGTTTCATTATGAGTTTAGGCGTTTTAGTAATGTCGCTGGCAGCATTCAACTGGGTTCCGTTTTATCCCGCAAAAACATTGGAAATAAGTATTTTCTATTTGGACAAAATAATTAACAAAATAGCATCATTGGAACAGTTCATAATCAAAGATATTCCTTTAAATACTTCACTATTGATCAGCAGTTATTTAGTGATTATCACTGTGATCATAACTTTTCAATATAAAAATTTCAGAAGTCTAATTTGTGTATTAATCTCAATTATAATCTTCCAATTATCCGCTATTGGAACAAAATGGGACGTTCAAAACCAAGCTGAATTTATTGTGTTGAACACTTCAAAAAGCACCCAACTCATCGAACGAAAAGGAAATAAAGCAGTTATTTATACCAACGATAGTATTTTAAATAATAAAGTATTGGCTTCCTACCTTACAGCCAATTTCAGCACATTGAAAGGAGAATATAAATTAAGAAATCTGATTTATTTTAAAGGAAATAAAATTCTGTTGATAGACAGTTCCAAAGTATTTCCAAAAAATGTACAACCTGACATTTTAATCATCACGCAATCCCCTAAAATCAATTTTTACAGGCTTTTGCAAACTATAAAGCCCAAATTAGTTATTGCCGACGCATCCAATTATAAATCATTTCAAAAAAGATGGAAAATGACTTGTGAGCAACAAAAAATCCCTTTTCACGCAACTCGTGAAAAGGGATTCTATAAAATTAACTAATGAATACCATTTATCCATATAAAATAGTCCAATCTACTCGTTCTTTTTCTCCAATTGCTTCGCCTGTTCGCTACGCTCGAGTCTTCCTCAAAAAATAATTCCGTAGATAAGGCTATGCAATGATTTTTATCGTTGTCTTGAAGAAAAATACCTTCGCATCTTCAGACTATTTTACATACACAAATGGTATAAAACTTATGCTTTTTTAGTTTTTGTTTTGGATTTTGGCTCAGGGGTCATTTTAGCGTTTTTCACAAAAGGATCGGCAACCGCTAGCCAAGCCGTTGGTCCACCGGCTACATAACCCGTATTGCCCAAACCTTCAAAATTTACTTTTCCTTCTTTATTGATAGTTCCTTTGGCAAAAAATACTGTTGGAAATCCTTGGATTCCAAATGCTTGCTGCAACTCGTTGTTTTGTTTTTTAAGTTCATCCGATTGCTCAACTCTTCTAGGGTAATCCAACTCAACCAAAATAACATTTGCTGTAGCCCATTTATTAAATTCTGGGGTTTTCAATACTTCATTTTGCAAACGAATACACCATCCACACCAATCACTTCCTGTAAAAAACATCATCAATGGCTTCTTCTCTTTATTCGAAACTTTGATAGCTTCTTTTACATCCGTGTACCACTTTAGTTCTTGAGCTTGGGCAACACTTACACCAACCAAAAAGAATACAAGTAAAATTATTTTTTTCATCTCTTAACTATTTATTTTTTTGTCTAATAAAATCCTAAAAACTAAAATCTTCTCTTTATTGACCATTCCAAGTTTTTAGTTTTACAAATTTAAACAAAATTAATACCAAAATTTGTCAGCTACTTTACTTCTTGCATTAATTTTTTGACCAATGGCGAAATAGCAATCAAAACCACTCCGGCAATCAGGGCATAAATGGCTAACTGTTGGTATCCATCGGCATAGACATTTAACTTTTCCAGATTGCTTGCATTCTCGGAAGCCTCAGCAATATTGGCGCCTAACATACCTGCAAAGTACTGTCCATAAGCACTTGCCAAAAACCACATTCCCATAATAACCGCTTGAGTTTTCAAAGGCGAAAGTTTTGTCATTGCAGACATCCCGATTGGCGACAAACAAAGTTCACCAAAAGTGATGATAAACCAACCGAAAGTAAATAATCCTAAAGAAGTTCTTCCTCCGGCATCAGCGAAAAATTTAGTATAATAAAATATCCAAAAACCGCCGGCAAGAAATAAAAATGCCAGTCCAAATTTAATAACAGTATTAGGTTCAATTTTTCTTTTTGCCATCCACAACCAAACCAATCCAACCAAGGCAGCAAACCCTATTACAAAAAATGAATTAGCTGAATTGTTCACCCCATTTGGACTTAATTTCACACCAAGAATTGTATTGTTCAAATTATTCACCGCAAAAAGGCTTAAAGAACCTCCACTTTGCTCAAAAAATGCCCAAAAGAAAATGGAGAATATTATGAAAATCAAAGCCGCAAATAATTTTTTGTTTTCAACTACCGTAAAGTTTTTCATTTCATACAACAAATACAAAATGGAAGCGGGTCCAATAAACATCATAAAATAATCTGTGTAAGCAGTATTGGCAACCATAACGATGATTACAGGAATAATCAATAAAGAACCAACATAAGTTAGCACTTCCATTTTTTTCCTTTTGGAAGTTTCAATTTCCAAAAGTGGTGAAACGCCAATGCTTCCAAGTTTCTTTTGAGTTTGAGTAAATGTTAAAAGGCTAACAATCATAACAATTGCAGCGAACCCGAAACCAACATTCCAACGAAGATGCTCCGGAACAATAGATTGCCACATAGAACCTTCAGCGACTGCTATACAAATATATCCTCCAATTAATGCTCCAAGATTTACTCCCATATAAAAGAATGAAAAACCTGCATCTCTTCTTGGATCACCATCTTGATAAAGCTGCCCAACCATTGATGAAATATTGGGCTTAAAGAAGCCGGTTCCCACAATAGTAAACCCAATTCCTATAAAAAAGAAATGTTTTGGGTCTATCGAAAGAATAACACTCCCGATAATCATTAATATTCCGCCCCAAAACAAAGATTTTCGTAAACCTAAAATTTTGTCTGCAAACAAACCTCCAATGAATGTAAAAGCATACACCCAAGCTTGGGTTGCACCATATTGCAAATTGGCAATCCTATCGTTCATCCCTAACTGACCAACCATAAATACAACCAACATTCCGCGCATTCCATAGAAACAAAAACGTTCCCACATTTCGCTGAAAAACAAATACCACAACTGTTTTGGATATTTTCCTTTAAAATTTTGTATTTGCTCCAGACTTAAATTTTGTTCCATTATAAATTATTTATTGTTGTTACCACTGTGTTTTTCAAATAAAAAAACACCCTCTTTTTGATCGTTTCAAAAAAAGGATGTTTCATTCTATTTTATTTTTTCAAATTATCTAACACCGTGCATCATTTTTTTCAAAAGAGGTGTCATAAATGCCAAGATTAAACCTGCAATACCTGACAACACAACAAACACCATGAAAAATTGATATAAATTTTGAATTTCAAATCCGGCAAAATTTGGATAATGATCACTGATTTGGTTATCGGCCAACAATTTCAACTGCTCTACTGTTGGAGTGATTTTTTTGTCCAATATGGCCTGTAAATCGATACCTAATTCCTGTGCTTTTTTAAATTTGTCGCCTGTAGCGGGCATTATTGAACCTAAAGTCCCGGCCAAAGCATATCCTGCTGCATTGGCAATAAAAAACACTCCGTACAATAATGAAGAAAATCTTTTTGGCGCCAATTTACTCACCAAAGACAGTCCGATAGGAGAAAGACATAACTCCCCACAAGTTTGAATTAGATATAATAGAATCAACCACTTAACAGCCAGCATTCCGCTTGTATCTAAATCTTTTACATTATTTGCAATAATAAAATAACTCAATGCAATCAAGAAAAGTCCAATGGCCTGTTTAAAAGGCGAAATAGGCTCTTTCCCAGATGCTCTTAATTTATCCCACAAAATACTAAATGGAACCGCCATTATTACAACGAACAAACCATTGAAAATTTGTACCATCGATGCTGGCATTTCCCATCCAAAGAAATGTCTGTCTGTTTGATTTGACGCGATGAAAGTTAACGACGAACCAGCTTGCTCGAAAGCCGCCCAAAAAAAAATGATGAAAAATGAAACGATATAAATTACAAATATCCTGTCTCTTTCAACTTTTGTAATCGATGTATCCGACACGATTAACACAGCCAAAGCAATACCAGCTCCATAAATAAAAGGATAAATCAACCCTTTTACAAGTGTACTCATTTCAAAAGAAGTAATTCCAAATTCGCCAACAAGAACATATCTGAAAACAAAAAACATGGCAACAAAAACACCAACTGCTGTGTAAATAGATTTACTTGTAAAATTGGCTTTCTGAGATTCTCCTTCTTCAAAATCATCCGAAGTATTGTGTTTTGGCAATCCTCCGATAGGTCTTCCCTCCGGTGTTACAACATATTTATTTTTTAAGAAGAAAAACACCAAAGTCCCAGTAAACATTGCCATAGAAGCGGCAAAGAATCCCCATTTGAATGCAAACGGATCTTGAACTCCATCCACTTTCACGTCTCCCAATATTGGACAAATAAATTGTCCTAAGAAAGCTCCCATGTTAATTCCCATATAGAAAATGGTAAAAGCAGTATCCAATTTTGTTTTTTCTTGCTTTGGATACAAACTTCCCACCATCGAAGAAATATTTGGCTTGAAAAACCCATTTCCAAAAATGATTATAAATAATCCCATCCACATTGCTGTTTTGGCAAAACCTAAATTGGAATCAAAAATTGAGGCACTAAAAAACAGGAATAATTGTCCAATTCCCATCAACAAACCGCCTATTAATATACAGTTTCTATTTCCTAAAAAACGATCCGAAATAAAACCACCCAACATTGGAGTCAAATAACACAACGCCAAAAATCCTCCGTAGAAAATTGCTGAATCCGATTCAAGATATTTTAGAGAATGCACCATGAAAAGCGTAAGCAATGCCCGCATTCCGTAAAAGTTGAAACGTTCCCACATTTCGGTTCCAAATAGCACCCAAAGTCCTTTTGGATGTGCTGTTTTAGTCTGAATTTCTGCCATTTTGTTTTTTGGTATTTGTGATTTGGATTATAAATTTTCTTTAATAAAGTTTGTCATTTTGGTAAACAACTGAATTCTGGTTTTACCTCCATAGATACCGTGATTTTTATCAGGGTATATTTGAGAATCAAATTGTTTATTGGCTTGAATCAAAGCTTCCATCATTTGCATAGAATTTTGCACATGCACGTTATCATCACCCGAACCGTGAATCAAAAGGAATTTCCCTTTCAATTTATTTACATGATTAATTGGTGAGTTATTGTCATATCCACTTGCATTCTCTTGCGGAGTCTGCATATATCTTTCAGTGTAAATACTGTCATAAAAACGCCAGTTGGTTACCGGAGCAACAGCTATCGCCATTTTGAAAACATCGGCTCCCTGGAAAATACAGTTAGATGCCATGAAACCTCCGTAAGACCAACCAAAAATCCCGATTCTTGATTTATCTACATAAGGATAAGTCCCTAACACTTTGGCAGCATCAATTTGATCTTCAACCTCATATTTTCCTAATTCTTTATAGGTTACTTTTTTGAAATCGGCACCTTTAAAACCCGTTCCTCTGCCATCAACACAAGCAACAATATAACCTTGTTGTGTAAGCGAAACAAACCAATAATCATCCAAAGAATTCCAATCATTGTTTACTTGTTGTGATCCTGGTCCTGAATATTGATACATGAAAACAGGATATTTTTTTGAAGGATCAAAATCTTTTGGCTTCAAAATCCAAGCGTTCAATTCGTTTCCTTTATCAGTTTTCAAGACAAAGAATTCTTTCAAAGGCAAATTGTAGCCTTTCAATTTATCAGCAAGCGCTTTATTATTTTCGATAACCTGAATTGCTGCCCCGTTTTTTGACTCATTTAAAGTATAAGTTGTAGGCTGAGAAGCGCTTGAGAAAGTAGTAATGAAGAATTGGAAATTAGGACTGAAAGTCGCCGCATTTGTTCCAGTGTTTTTAGACAAACGAACTTTGTTTTTTCCGTCTAATCCAATGCGGTAGATGTCTCTGTTGATAGAACCATTTTCTGTAGATTGATAAAAAATGGTTTTTGTTTTTTCGTCGAAACCGTAGTATGAAGTAACCTCCCAATTTCCTTTTGTGATTTGTGTTTTTAGTTTTCCGTTTTTATCATAAAGATAAATGTGGTTGAAACCGTCTTTTTCGCTTGTCCAAATAAAGCTATTGTCTTTCAGGAAAGTTAAATTGTCTGTGTCAAGAAAATCAATATATGCTTTTTCTGTCTCGTTGAAAACAACTTTTGCCGCTCCTGTAGTTCCGTCAACAAATAATAAATCTAAGTTGTCTTGGTGACGATTAACCACTTTTGCAGATAGAACATTGGCATCGTTCGTCCATTCTATTCTTGGAATATAAAAATCATTATATTTTCCTAAATCAACATTTAGCGAAGCTTTAGAATCTACATTATATAAGTGTAATGAAACTAACGAATTCTTCTCTCCCGCTTTTGGATACTTGAAAGTTTCGATTGTTGGGTACAAACTTTTCTGGAAAATTGACATTGAAAATTCAGGAACCTGACTTTCGTCAAAACGGATATATGCTAATTTTTTACTGTCTTTGCTCCAATCAAAAGCACGGACAAAAGCAAATTCTTCTTCGTAAACCCAGTCTGTAATTCCGTTAATTACTGAATTCTTTTTCCCGTCGGTAGTAACAGCCGTTGATTTTTTCGAAGCTATGTCATAAACATATAAATTATTTTCTTTGGCATAAGCAATTTTAGTTCCGTCAGGAGAAAAAGTTGGTTCTTGTACTTGAAAATCAAACAGCTTAGTCAGCGATTTAGTAGCGATATCGTATAAAAAATAATCAGCTGTAAAAGAGTGGCGGAAAATTTGCTTTGAATTACAAGCAATTAATATTTTCTTTTCAGCATCATCAAAGGCATAACTATCGATTCCATCTGCTAACTCTCTGAAGTTTTTAGTATCAATTAGGTTTGACACTTTTTTTAAGGTTGCAAAATCGTAAAGATCGATTTGATTGCTTCCTGTTGTTCTATCCGAATTCAATACTGTATATTGATTGGTATTTTTCATCGACTGGAGTTCATCCATTCCTTTGGCTCTAAAAGCCCCCGCGTAAATTTCATCGACGGTAATTTTTTGTTGTCCAAAGACCGAAACACACAAAAAGAAAAGTAATACAGTAATTTTATTCGAATTCATAAAAGGTGTTAATTATTTTTTGAAATATCTAATTGCCTCTCTCCGTATCGCTCTAATTGCATCTTTTTATAGGTATTTACGACCTCTATAGCTGCAATTCTTTCATAATATGGATTGAGTTATAAACCGACAATTTTAGTGAAAATTTTATAAATAAAACACTTTTGCTCTAATAAATGTTATAAAAAAATATTTTTAACAATTATTCTAAATATTATATTATCATCGAAACAAAGTACAAACATTCTTACCATTATTTTTGCAGTATTAAGTTTTTGTTACCAAATCAAAATCTCTTAACATAGAGCCATAAAACAATCATAAAGGCCGAAAAATCAGTTTCCTTGCATAAAACTATCGGATTTAAAACAGCTATTCTTTTTGAAAAAAACAATAACATGGAATGTGTATCTTTGCGGTCATTAAGCAATAATTTACACCTATGAACAACGCTGTTGCTGGATTTTCCAAATTATCCAAAGAAGAAAAAATAAACTGGATTGCCAATAACTATTTTTCAACTCCAAGTGAAGCCATAGCATTACTTAAAAATTACTGGAATTCTGATGAGAAAATTCAAAAACTTCACGATGAATTCATAGAAAATACGATTTCAAATTTCTACATCCCGCTGGGTGTTGCTCCCAATTTCCTGATTAATGGAAAATACTCAACAATTCCAATGGCAATTGAGGAAAGTTCAGTTGTGGCGGCAGCTTCCAAAGCGGCAAAATTCTGGTCAACCCGAGGTGGATTCAAAGCAACAATTATTGATACTGAAAAAATTGGGCAAGTCCATTTTATTTATGAAGGAGACAAATCCAAACTGACATTATTTTTTGACCAATTAAAATCGAAACTATTTGAAGTTACCGAGCATTTGACTAAAAACATGCAAAAAAGAGGTGGCGGTATTTTGGATATTGTTCTAAAAGACAAAACCGATTTACTCCCAAATTACCATCAACTCCATGTTACTTTTGAAACGGTTGACAGTATGGGCGCCAACTTTATCAATTCATGTTTGGAACAATTTGCCCAAACATTGAAGGAAGAAGCATTGGTTTACAATTTATTTTCTGAAGAAGAAAAAAACATAAAAGTGGTAATGAGTATTCTTTCGAATTATGTTCCAAATTGCATCGTTAGAGCCGAAGTTTCATGCCCGATTGAAGATTTAGCCGAAAAACATATTGAAAATCCACACGAGTTCGCTGCCAAATTTATTCAGGCCGTTCAAATTGCCGAAGTGGAGCCTTTCCGTGCAGTTACTCACAATAAAGGAATCATGAACGGAATTGATGCCGTTGTTTTGGCAACCGGTAACGACTTTAGAGCTGTAGAAGCCGGGGTTCATGCTTACGCTTCTAAAAATGGTCAATATTCTAGTTTGTCACATGCAAAAATCGAAAACGGAATCTTTAGTTTTTGGTTGGAAATCCCATTGGCATTAGGAACTGTAGGTGGTTTGACATCGCTTCATCCTTTAGTAAAATTATCTTTGGAGATGCTTGAAAAACCGTCTGCAAAAGAATTAATGCAAATCGTTGCCGTTGCGGGATTAGCACAGAACTTTGCTGCATTGCGTTCTTTGACCACAACTGGAATTCAAGAGGGGCATATGAAAATGCATTTGAACAACATCCTCAATCAGTTTAACACGGACGACGAAGAGAGTCATTTGATTAAAAAACATTTTAAACATCATGTTGTTTCCCATAGTGCTGTCGTAGATTTTATTGAAAATTTAAGGAAATAAACTTTTAGCCACGAATGCACGAATTTTCATTTGACTCATATAATCTAATGAAGATTAACACAAATTTATTTGTCCACTTTTCCTAATTATTAAAATTCGTGAATATAATTTAGCCGCAAATTTTTAATGAAAAAATTCGTGAATTAGTGACAACAACGCCATTTCAAAAATGAAAAAAACATTTTACAGCAACGGAAAACTTTTGATAACTGGAGAATATTTGGTTCTTGATGGTGCAAAAGCATTGGCTCTGCCAACAAAATTTGGACAAAATCTTATCATCGAAGAAAATAACAATCAAGAAATCAAATGGAAAAGTTTTGATGCCGACGGAAGTGTTTGGTTTGAGGAAACAATCCTGTTTTCAGAAATTATTTCCAATGTTCCTTTTGAAAAAGAATCTGTTAAAAATACACTAATCACTATTCTGAGGCAAGCTTATGAAATGAATCCGAATGTTATTTCTAATTCCGAAGGGTATATTGTTTCGACTCAGCTGACTTTTCCAAAAAAATGGGGACTCGGAACTTCTTCTACTTTAATAAACAACATCGCTCAATGGTTCAATATTGACGCTTTTACACTTCTTAAAAATAGTTTTGGCGGAAGCGGCTATGACATTGCCTGCGCACAAAATAACAGTTCAATTTTATATCATCTCGAGCAAGGAAAACCAATTGTCGAAGAGACAAACTTCAATCCTACATTTACAGAAAATATATTCTTTGTTTATCTTAATCAAAAGCAAAACAGCAAAAGTGCCATCGCATCTTATAAAGAGAAAAGAAACGATTTGGAAGCTTCCAAAAAAATCATCAATCAGCTTACTCAATCCATTTTGAATGCGAAAGATGAAAACACTTTTGCGGAAGCATTAGAAAAACATGAGAAAGAAATGAGTTCTGTTCTTCAAACAAAAACAGTAAAAGAATCTTTATTCCCTGACTTTGATGGAACGATAAAAAGCCTTGGAGCTTGGGGAGGCGATTTTATTATGGCTGTTTCAAAAGAAAACCCACGTGCTTATTTTCAAAGTAAAGGGTATAAAACAATTTTAGAATACGGCGATATGATTCTCTGATTTCAATAAAGTAAATTTATTCCATAAAAAACACTTTTAACTAATTAGCCGTTTTATCTTTATTGAATTCGTCGGTCTCCAAACGAATGGTTTTGTTTTCTGCGCTAGAATCAATAAGCGTGTTGTGCAGACGCTCTGCCATCTTTTCAATGCTGGTGGAAATAGAGTCATTTACCAATTCCATCCTGTGATGCTTTTCTTCTTTGATCGCTTTTAAAATATCATCAACAAAAGACTTGTTATATTTCTCTGCTACAGAATCTCGGGTATTTGTCAACCTTACTACAGATTCATTACTAAATACAGTAACCTTAAAATGATGCTCTTCGTTACTTAAATAATATTTCCCGCCTAATTCATCACAATTGATATCAGTTGCATTAAGTTTGAGTAACTCTGTGATTATTCCAAATATATGGCTTTCAATATTGGAATATACTTTCGGATTTTTTTTAAAAAAACTAAACATAATAAATACATTTACGTTAAAAATTCCGTGAATCCTTTATTTTTTAGTAGGCAATATTGAGCTAGATTGGGAAACGCTCTTTAAAAATTAGCATCTTTAAAACACTAATTGCATATAAATTTACAGCTTTTTTCCAGACATTAACAACTCTTTAATGTTAATAATATATTTTTACCAATAAAATGGTTTTCGAAGTATAACTGCAAATATTCAATGAATTAAATGTTAATTATCTGCTAATTAAAGATATTAGACACAAAAAACCCCGATACCTGCAGTTTTAAAAGTATCGGGGTTTTTCTATTTTGAAAATTACTTATTATTAGTAATTAAAATCTTTTCTGTTGTCTTTAATATCGGCATCTTCTCTTAAGGCTGGCAATACTCTGTTTACATCACCACCACTTTGAGCTTTCAATTTTGCAACGTTGTCAGCATAGCTTTTCAAAGCCGGTGCTTTTACAGTGCTAATGTTTTTCACAACATATACACCAGTAACACCTTCAATTGGAGCAGACATTTTATTTGCAGCCAATGCAAATGCATTACCAACTACTTTCGGCTCCTGACCAACACCACCTGTTAAAACTGGGTTCTCCAAAGTAACATTAGTAGCTTGTTGAACTGTTGAACCAGTAGCTTTTGCAATAGCTTCCAATGAACTTCCATTCATTTTAGCTTTCAAAATTTCAGCTTTTTTCTTGTTTTTAAGAATTTGCTCTACATAAGGTCTAGCTTGGTCAACTGGTACTAAACCAGAATTGTCAATCGCAGTAAGTTTTGCAATAACGTGTCCTAAATTAGCCACTTCAAATCTTTTTGTAGCACCTTCTTTAGTGTCTTTTTCAAAAGCCCATCTTACGATAGTTCTTTGATTTCCTAATGGACCAAAATTTTCATCCATCGCTCTAACTGAAACAGCTGGTGCAACTGTAAGAGCCATTTCTTTGGCAACTTTATTAAAATCTTTATCAGCAACCTGCATTTCGAATTTAGTTGCTTGTGTAAATACTTTATCAGAAGTAGCTTCTGAAGCTTCAATTTTTTGAGCCACAGTTGCTAAACGTACTCCGTCTTGTTTATCAGTAATTTTAATAATGTGGAATCCAAATGGAGTTTCTACCAATCCAACTTTTCCGATACCGTTGTTGAAAACGAAATCATTGAAAGGTTTTACCATTGCACCTTGTCCAAAATATCCTAAATCACCACCTTGTTGAGCAGAAGAATCATCAGAATTAGTGAAAGCCAACATCATGAAACTATCTGGATTTGCTTGTACTTGAGCCAAAATCTCTTCAGCTTTAGCTTTAGCTTCTTCCTTAGTTCTTTTCTCTCTTTTGTTTGGAACTTGTGTTCCTTCATAACTAATAAGGATATGGCTTGCTTTTGCATTTACACCAGCTTTTTTACCCAAAGATTTAGAAATACAGTAGTATTTACCAAAAACATAAGGACCATAAACTTCACCTGGAGCTAAGTTGAACAATTTATCAGCATCTAAAGCAGGCAAATCTTTTTTGGCAACATACGAAGAATCGTAAGGAACATCAGAATTTGAATTTACAAACTCAGCAACATTTTTTGTGTTTTTAAAACCAGCTAAAGTATCATTTTTACCAGTAGCTTGGTTATAAACTACACTTCCTGACAACAATGAAGTCACTTTGTTTTTAACTTCAGTAATATCTTCCGGAGAAGCTTTATCTTCAATTAAAACATATTCCAATTTACGAGTTTCTTCAGATTTGAATTTTTTTGGACTTGCTTTCATATACTCCAAAATATCTGCATCAGAAACTTTCACTTCACTATCCTTAATAGTTGAAAACAAACCGGCAACATAAGCAAAGTTAACTTTGTTTGAAGCCATTTCGTAATTGAATTTCCCTTCGCTTTCTGTTGTATAAATACCTGCTTTAATCAAGGTATTGTACATTTGGAATTTCGCGTTCAATTCGGCACTTTTTTCTCTGTCTTTCAAATATTGTGCTTGCTCAGGATTTGATTTGAAATATTCTTTAAATTTTGCAACATCAAACATACCAGCTCCATTTAAGAACATTGGGTTTTTACCAATATTTGGATCTGCTTTAAGAACATCCATAATGTGTTTTTCTCCAGCTCTTAACCCCAATTTATCAAATTCGGCAGAAAGTAAAGCGATAGTCACTTCTTGCTCCCATACTTGTCTAGACGCTTCTGTAGCAGAAATCCCCTGTCCGCTTTTTTCCAAATTGCTGACTTTAACTCTAAAGTCTTCAAATGAAATATCCTTTCCATTGATACTTCCAACATCCTTTGAACTCTTACCAAAATTCCCTTTCGTAAAAAGGTCTTGTATGATAAATGAAAATAATGCCAGGGCAATAACCCCAATCATTATAGCGGAATGTTGTCTAATTTTTGATAAAACTGCCATTGTGTATTATGTTTATTTTAAAATTTTGTTTGCGAAAATACAATTATCTAATTAATAATTATAGAACTAGTGTTTTTTTTTTGATTTTTTTTGAGTTTCCAAAACAATATCAGTCTTTGATTGTCATTTTAACCAATTCAATCTTCTTATTTGTGGCTTCTTCAATGACAAAATGATAATTTTCGATCGTAAATTGATCACCTTTTTGAGGAATTTCTTTGGTGAAATTTACTATAAATCCACCTAGTGTTCCGTATGAATCACTTTCGGGAATTGACAGTTTATAGGTTTGATTTAAATACTCTACATCAAAACGGGCAGAGAATAGAAAAACGCCATCTTCCAACTCCTTTTCAATCAATTCTTCATCCAAATCATCATGTTCATCTTCTATTTCGCCAAAAAGTTCTTCAACAATATCCTCAATGGTTAAAATTCCTGATGTCCCTCCGTATTCATCTAACACGACCGCAACGCTCTTTCTTTTTTTAGTCAATAAATCCATGGCGTCTTTTACATAAATCGTTTCTGGAATAAACTCCACTGGAATAACAATCTCTTCGATCGACAAAGGCTTTTTAAACAAATCAAAAGAATGAACATAACCAATAATATCGTCCAATGAATTTTGATAAATAACTATTTTAGAGTAACCGGTCTCGATGAACAATTCTTTAAGATTCTCCACCGATTCACCAACTTCAACGGCTGCAATTTCAGTTCTCGGGGTCATAACATCACGGGCCTTTGTTCCAGAAAAATCCAACGCATTTCTGAATATCTGTATTTCAGAATCCACTTCTTCATGCTCGTCAACCGTGCTCATTTGCTCGTTGATATAATTACCCAATTCCACTTTGCTAAAATAAAGCTGCACTTGATCCCCTTCGGTTTTGAAAAATTTTTTCAAAACAAAATCAGAAATCCAAATCAAAAAAGTAGAAATAAAATAGAATAACTTATAAAAAAAATAAGCCGGAATGGCGAAAAATTTAATAACCGAATTGGCGTAAATCTGAAAAAAAACTTTCGGCAAAAACTCTGCGGTAATCAAAACAATGAAGGTAGAAATCACAGTTTGAATAAACAGGCTGGTCAAATCTGAAAAATGCAAATCAAGCCGCAAAATCCAACCCATTAACAGTTCACCCATGAAAAATCCGTAAACAACCAGTGCGATATTGTTTCCAATAAGCATTGCTGCAATAAATTTCGATGGCTTCTCGGTAAGTTTGGTCAGGGTTTTAGAGACAAAACTGTCTTGCTTTTTTTCTAACTCCAAATAAATTTTATTGGAGGAAATAAAAGCGATTTCCATTCCTGAAAAAAAAGCACATAGTATTAAACACAATATTATGATACTTATTTCCATAGTTTTTAGGGTTGTTTATTTCTGTCTTCAAATTTTTTAGAAAATCTCCTTCTAAAGAAAAACATAAAAATAGCAAGAGCCGCAATTATAAAACTCAACCAAGGAGTTTCGGCAGTATTTATTTTTGTATATCCATCATATAAAAAGAAGACTCCAAAAGCTAAATAAAGGTAAGAGGTATATTTTAAAAAATTCATGTTGTTGTTGTTTTTATTATTCCGAAGATTCGACTTCGCCTTCTATTCGTTGCGAATTCACCACTTTAAAGTCTTTGCTAAAGTCAATTCCTTGTCCCGTTGACCCTCCTTTAGCATCCGTCAATTTAAATTTTTTCTCAGTAAAAAACCATTGATTTTTTTGATCAAAATACAACTGTTCCGTTTCAAGCATCTGACCAGTTTCCGACGTTATTTTTACTTTTCCCTGCAAATCAATAATATTAGTCGGTTTATATGAAATCGCATAATTTGATCTGATAAAAGTTCTTTTCCCTTTATTATCATAGATTGTCACGTCTACCCCTTTTGGAAATTCCGTGAATGCGAATTCTACATTCGCATAATCATACATTTTCGGACTTATCAATATGGATTTTATTTTTCCCGAATCGGTATATTTCAAATTTACATTGTCGGCATCACCACTGGGAACAAATTCCGAATAATCATTTTTTTGTACTTCCTTAAAATTATTCTCACAGCCCAAAACCATGCTAACAACAATAATTAGCAGAAAAAATGATAGGGTATATTTTTTGAAGAAAGCCATAACTTGACAAGTCAATTGATAAAAAGTATTTATTTGACTTATGATTACTCAATTTTATGTTGTCCGAACCATCTGTCATTAAGAGAGAAACTCACTGCAAAAGTAAAGTAATTTTCCTGAACCAACCCTTTTGCTGTTGTTCCTTTTTGTCCAAATTCCAAACCTAAATTAATATTAGAAACACCTCCCGGTATTGGCAATCCAAGACCTAATGATATTGCCTTATCGTCAATCTCTTCAGAATCAATAATAGTTCCTGTTTTTGTAAATCTCAAACCTCCTCTGTAAACCACTTTTTTATAATATTGAGAAAAAACATTGAAGTTTGGAACATAATACCCTCCTAAGCTATAACTTGAATATTTTCCATAAGTAGCTTTACTTGATGCATTGTATTCATTTGCTAAGTCCCCGACATTTTGAAAAGTCATTTGGGTTCCTATCATCCATTTCTTTGTTTGCCCTGCACCAAAACCAAATGATATTTTGTCCGGAATTGTCAAATCTTTTCTAATTTGCTTTGAATCCGCTGGATCGATAATCGCTACATCAAAATTAGAATTATAGTTTACTGTAGAAATGGTTTTGGTATTCGAAGAAGATAATTTACTTTGTGGTGTATAGGTCAAACCACTGTAAAAGTTTACTTTTTTGTAGATTTTATGTCGGTACATTACACCAAAATTAGCTGTGAAACCGTTCAAGTCTGCTTTATTTTCCTCTTGAGTTCCGATTGGCACTCCAGTAAGATATTCCAAGTTCGTGTTGTTGATTCTTCCAAAATTATACTGTATATCGGCACCAACCAATAAATTAGGAATAATTGTGTATCCCACTGAAAAGAAAGCTTTGTTCAAACCTCCTGTTCCTTTCATAACATTATTTGTACCATCCGGTTCCGAACTCGTTGATTGAATATGATACCCAACTGAAGTATAAGGCAACAATCCAAATCCCACACCAATCTTTCCAAATGGCAAAGAAACGGCCAAATAATCCAGAGCTGTTCTTTTTGCATCTCCGCTATTTGAATCTGACTTTAAATTAGTAGCAGTATAATTTCCTCCCATTGTAAAAGTGGTAAATCTTACAGCGGCAAAACTAGCAGGATTCAAAATATTAATATGGAGACTGTCTTGCTCAATGTTTACCCCCCCCATAGAACGATTTTCAAGATTTCCTTTAAATCGGGATTCACCAAGTCCAAAAAAGGAATAAGGAGAAGCAGATCCACTTTGTGCGTTAGACATCAGCGAAAAAAAGAAACATGCAATAACACTAATTTTTTTAATCATTTCCTATTTTATATTGAAAAATTCGATTCAAACTCTCTAAAAGAAAATTTGAATTGGCAAATATGGTATTTTTTAATCGTTTAGCCAAAAATTCTGAGTCACCACCCGTTAAAATTATGATAAAGTTTGTATGTTTAGACTTATATTCATCGACAAAACCGCTAATCTCATAGACCAATCCATTTACAATTCCTGAATGAATAGCTTCTGCGGTCGAATCCCCTACAAAGTGCTTTGGATTATTAACTTGCAGCAAAGGTAACTTTTCGGTAAAATTATGCAAGGATTCATATCGCAAACGCAAGCCTGGAGAAATGGCTCCTCCGTGATACACATCATTTTCATCCACAAAATCATAAGTCACGCAAGTTCCAGCATCAATAATTAATCGATTTTGGCCTTTAAACTGTAAAGTTGCCCCAGCTGCCAACACCATTCTGTCAATACCTAATGTTTTTGGGGTAGCATAATTATTAACAAAAGGAAAGGCGTCTTCATGAGAAATAAACCATACATCAAGCTCATTTTTAAAGTTCAAAAACAAATCTTTATCGGCTTTTCCAACTGAAGCCACTACCAAATGCGTAATTTTTGGATATTTTTTCAAAATAATTTCAATTTTTTTTTGAATTTCATCTCTAGAAAAAACGAATAGCTCCAAGGAGTTATCCTTCTCAAAAACAGCGCCTTTAATTCTTGAATTCCCAACATCAATAGTTAAAACCATGGTTTCATTTTTAGAAACGCTAAGGTACAAATAGATTTTTTTTAAAAAAATGTATTGTTTAAATTAAAAAAGATTCTATATTTGCACCCGCAAACAAGTTCACAGACTCGCTGTTGAAAGTGACAAGCTGAAACGAAAAGCACGGTACCTTAGCTCAGATGGTAGAGCAATGGACTGAAAATCCATGTGTCCCTGGTTCGATCCCTGGAGGTACCACGAAACCCACTCAACCGAGTGGGTTTTTTGTTTATAATCCATTTCCATTTGGATTTTTAGGGGATCAAGGATCTTGCGCAAAAAGTTGAGGATTAAGCAAAAATATTAGATAATCTAAACAAAAAAATATACTCCATCAGTTACAATTCTATTTTTTTTCGAATCCAAAAATTAGACTTTCCAGCTACAAATACCCACAAAAACACTTTATGTTTATAAAATTTTTCGTATAAATATTGTAATTTCATCCCGTCAAACTTACATTTTTAGGAATCCAAATATTTTTTTCAGAAAAATAGGTATCTTTAGTATCAGTATATTGCGACAAAATTTGTCATTTTTTTAGTGATTCCCATTTATTTAAGCAAAATATAATGAAATCAGGCAATTCATTAACTCCTTTATATTCGATACCTTCACTATTAAGGTCTACTCCAATTGCAATTTTTGTGATTGCGGCATTATATATTTTACTTGTCAAAATAAGTTTTTTAGTAACAATTGATCCTGGAACTGTGAGTCCTGTTTTTATTGCTTCAGGATTTGCTTTTGCATCGGTATTGATTTTGGGTCACAAAGCACTTATCGGCGTCTGGATTGGCGCTCTTTATTCAAATACTTTTATCCATGTAAATATTCTAAATCTCAATAAAGAACATTTTCTAACTTACATCCCAATAGGTATCTTTATTTCGATTGGCACAACAATAGCGGCAATTACAGGCACAAGTATAGTGTTACGCTTATGCAAAAAAGAAGATCCTTTGAACAATGGCCGAAGTGTACTAATACTTCTTATTTTAGGATCAATCTCCTATTCTACAATAACTTCATTAACAGGAGTAATCAGTTTGATCGTTGAAGGCTCAGTACCTATCGAACAATTTTGGTACACCTACAAAACATGGTGGCTTGGGGATGCAATCGGAATAATTTTAATTACGCCTTTAATATTGTCTTGGTTTTTAAAGGACTCGTTTAAAAGAAATAATTTTAACTTCTTCGAATTAACATTCTATGGATTACTATCTATTGTGGTTTACTTATTAGTTTTTTTTCAATACAACGACTTAAAATACCTCATCTTCCCTCTATTGTTTTGGTCTGCTTATCGATTTCCAATTCAAATCACAACACTAATCATCTTAATTATTTCATTATTTGCGATAATAACAACAACTCAGGGAATAGGACCTTTCAACGAAGGACACATGAACGATTCTATTTTATTTTTGGATCTATTTCTTAGCACAATAAGCATTTGCAGTCTTTTTTTATCAGGAATTATTGCCGAACGAAAAAAAGCCGAAGATTCAATTATAGCAAGTGAAAACAATCTTCGTAAAAATCAAATTCTACTCGAATCTACACTTGAAAGTCCAAAAAACTTCAGCATCTATTCCATTGGTCGAAATTATGAATATCTAAGTTTTAACCACCAGCACAGCCGTAACATGAAAATCTTGTTTGGCGCTAACATTGCTTTGGGTATGAAATTACAGGATTGCAATATCAAAAAGGAAGATTTAGACGAAGCAGTGGAAGTATTAAACAAGGCATTTTTAGGAGAAAACACAACTACCGTAAAACATTTTGACTCCAACAATAGCCATTGGGAATTTAAGACCAGCCCAATTGCAAGCAAAAACGACGGTATTATTGGTGCCACGGTTATTTCGACAGATATTACCAAAAAAATAAAAGATGAAGAAGCTTTAAAAAGAAGCGAAGAAAAATACCGAAATATATTTGAAACTGTTCAGGACGTAATTTTCCAAACTGATATCAACGGAATTTTTATTGATCTAAGTCCGTCAATAAAAGATTTTTGCGGATATACCGCAGAAGAGTTGATTGGAAAACCGACCTATTTTTTACAACCCGATGACGAAAAAAGTGACGAAGTAATCAAACTCGTAAATGAACATTCTATTTTGTATTATTACGAAAGACTGATTAAAACAAAATCCGGATCATTAAAACACATTTCCCTAAGCGCCAAAATGATTTTTGACAATGAAGGAAATAAACATCATATAAACGCAATCGCAAGGGACATTACCCAAAGAAAAGAAAACGAAAATGAAATTGCTTATCAAAACCAGAAATTACAAATTCAGAATAAAGAATTAGAGCAATTTGCCTATATCACCTCACATGATTTACAAGAACCTTTAGTTACCCTAAAATATTTCTCAGAACTCATCAAAACGGAATTCCAAAAAGAAATTAACGAAAACATCAATCAGTATCTTAACTTCATTTTGGAATCCTCCGACAGAATGCAAAAACTGGTCAAAGGTTTATTGGACTACTCCCGAATCGGAAACCAAATTGAGCTAGAAGAAATCAATTGTAACGAAATTGTAAATGACGCCATTTCATCTTTATCAGAAATTATAGAAGAGACAAATTGTAAAATTACAATCGAAGATTTACCCAAACTAAAAGGCTATTCAATAGAATTGACCGAATTGTTTCAACATTTAATATCCAATGCCATAAAATTCAGGAAGAAAGAAGCCCCTCCAATCATTAAAATTAATGCAAAATTAATAGATGAAAATTGGCAATTTACTGTTGAAGACAATGGTATAGGAATTGACGAGCGCGACAAAGAAAAAGCCTTTGTCATTTTTAAACGCCTTAATAACCGGGAAGATTATCCGGGAACAGGAATTGGACTAGCTATTTGTAAAAAAATAATAGCCTTGCACGGAGGAAACATTTGGATTAAATCCACATTGGGAGCAGGCACCAGTATTCATTTTACTATACCTATTAAAAAATAAAACTAAAAGAGAATTTTCAAAAAATTAAAGACATACTAATCTCAAAAAAAATGAAAAAATTAAATTCTGTTTTACTAATTGATGATGATATGGCAACCAATTTCATCAGCAAAATGATAATCAAAAAAGCTGGAATTACAGACCATATTGAAACCGTTTTGAATGGAAAACAAGCATTAGACTACTTAACAAATAGTGGTCAATACCAAAAAGAGGATAACATATTTCCACAACCTATGCTCATTTTACTGGATATCAATATGCCGGTAATGGATGGATGGGAATTTGCCGAAGCTTTTGAAAAATTGGACGAAAACCAAAAAGGCCATATAATAATTGTCATGCTTACCAGCTCGCTAAACCCTGATGACAGAGAAAAAGCTTCAAATTTTAAAGCAATTTCAGGTTTTCAAAACAAAGCACTTACCCTCGAAGGATTGACTTCGATTATGAATACGTTTTTTCCAGAATAATTAAAATAATATATATTCTTACGGTTACCAAAAAAACTTTTCATGCTAATTTATTAAAAAAACAGAAAAAAAGTCCTTTTATAACGTCATGTACGTTTTTTTAACAAATAAATATTTTTTATTGGTCATTGTTAATTTTTTTATATATTTATCCAATAATCGGAAAATTAGGCATTTCGTCGATTATTTAGAGCCTGTACAAATAAAAATTTGTTTGATAAAAGATAAAATATGACCCCCGTTTTACTTATTCAACTACGAAACATTATAACTTCGCCATTAATTTCAATATTTTGTAAAAAATTTGAAGAAAACGATCAACTATTGAGAAAATCTATAGATACGAGTATTTGTACTGTTCTCATTGGCCTCGAAAATATAATGGACAACTCCACTTTATTTGACAAAATTATAGAATCGATAACCTTCACCGAATTTTACAAAACCACAGAATTTGAAAACGGTAAAATTTCCTCGATAAATTACTCATTTGAACACGAAGGTTTTAATCCTCTCAATGCAATTTTTTCTTCCAAAAAAGGACGCATATCCGAAATGATCTCAAATGAAATTGGCATCAAAAGTGATACTGCGGGAGCCATCTTAAATTTTGCTGTCATGCTAATATTATCGCATTTTGCAAATGAAAAACAAAAAGCGGCAATTATTCAAGACGATCTAAATTCGCAAAAAAAATTAATCTTAAATAATGTCCCTGAAGGCATTCGGGTACTTTTAGGATATTCAAATTTTGAATATAACGATGCTTACTCCGATTCCAACACCTTAGTGAAAACCAGCACAAAAACACACTTTTTTAGTAAAATTTTCAAGCTCTAACTCAAAAAAAAATCCCTTTGCATCTTAAGGACGAAAGGGATCTAAAAATATTTTCTAAAGATTATGCATTCTTCAAATTGATAATCTCTTGATCTGTAAGAACTCTCCAATTACCTCGCGGTAAGTTTTTCTTTGTCAAACCGGCAAATGCAACACGGTCAATTTTAAGCACATCATATTTGAAATTTTCAAATATCGAACGTACAACTTTAATATTGGCAGACCTTATTTTAATTCCGATTTCACTTTTTGCCTCTCCTTCAATATAACTTACTTCCTCAACATGAACTCGGTGTCCTTCCAACACAAGTCCTTTTGCAATCTTTTCCAAATCCTCAAATTTTAAATTTTTATCTAAGGAAACTTGGTATATTTTGGGTGATTTTTGATTCGGCAACGTAAACTTACGGATCATATCGGTATCATTGGTAAACACCAACAATCCTGTAGTGTTTTTGTCCATTCTACCAATTGGAGCTATTTTCGAAGTCGTTGACCCTTTTACCAATTCTAATACATTTCTATACTCCTGACCTTCATCCAAAGCTGTAGTGAAATTTTTAGGTTTATTCAACAAGATATATACTTTTTTCTCAGGCGTAATAACTGTCCCGTCAAAATTAACGCTATCTCCCGGTTTTACCAGATAACCCATTTCAGTAACCGAAACACCATTCACTTTCACATTCCCTGACTGAATATAAATATCCGCATCACGTCTGGAACAAACCCCTGAATTTGCAATGTATTTGTTCAAACGAATCTCGTCTTTCGCCTTAGCTCTTTTTGGAGCCTGATCCGGCTTTCTCTCTACTTTATTCGTGGCAGTATCTGGGAACTTAGTATTTGGTTTTGCTTTTTTTGGTCCTTGCGCCCTTTTCGGCAACGCAGCTTTAGGCTTATTGGAACTAGGTCTTGAACCCGTCGGTCTGGCACCGCTTCTTTTATTATTGCCTCCTCTATTCTCCATAATATTCTAAAATTTGATGCAAAGATAGTATTTATATGTTGGGAAACGATTTTTAACAATTCGATTATTTTTTTTTTGGAGCACAAACATCTGCTGTTTTATCAACATTGGCCCCACTGTCCGCAGTATCTTTTATGTTGAACCCCAACATAAAAGGATACTTGCTCCCATCGCGGCTAAGGCTCAACATTTTGTTTTCATAAATAATCAAACTCCGATTAATGTCTTAAATCTTCAACAATAAATTTTTTCCGTGCCACAAAACGCTCGGGTTGATCAAGACAATACAAAATACCCCGGCAACAATTAGAAATTTCAAAACATTATGCAACAAAACATACTTTTCCTTTGTTTCCCATTTCCATAAATACAGTAGGAAAAAAATCATAATTATGAATCCAAAATAAAAGTAAATATCCATATAACCAACATCATAAACATTGATTAAAAAATAAACTGGAACAATTGTGAGAATCGCCAATCCGGTAATAATTTTTTTAGAAACTTTTTCTCCGTAAATAATCGGGATAGTTTTGTAATCACTGGCAAAATCTCCTTTTAGATTTTCCAGGTCTTTTATCATTTCCCTTATAAGTATTAACAAAAAAACAAATGCTCCATGAGAAAGTATAACAGCAAGCTTACCACTATTACTTTCGATTTCATACAATGGCATTTTCAAATAATAATAAAGGAGTATCCCAAAAAAAGGCAATATTGCCAGAAAGGCGGCCATAAGATTTCCCACGATAGGATACTTTTTTATTTTATGAGAATAAAACCAAATCAGGAAAATATAAGCCGAAAAGAATAAAACTGCTCTGAAAGAAACAAAAAACGCAATTAAAGCCACAAAGAAATTAAGCCCGAAATAGACTTTCAATTTGGTGTTTTGACTCACCAATCGATCTAATTGAGATTTATTAGGCTTATTAATCAAATCTTTTTTACTATCGTAAAAACTATTGATAATATAACCTGAAGCAATAGCCAAACTAGATGCCAATACAATTATAAAAAGCTGAAAATCCAATAATACCGACAAAGCCCTTTTCTCAGGAGCCAATATAAAAATCGCAGATAAGTATTGAGCCAAAGCAATAATAGGAATATTATAACCTCTAACCACTGAGAACAAACTCACAATCTTTAACACAAATAGTTTTTGCTGTCTGCTTAACATGGAGTTTGTTTGGGGTTTATGTGTAATGCCAATAAAAGCGTTCGTTTTAAATAAAATTAAAATTGATAAACAACTTCCAATTTAAAATCCTTCAATGACTCTTTTGCCTTTTCCAAATCTTGAGTGAATCCAAGTATATAACCACCACCGCCTGATCCGCACAGTTTCAGATAATAGTCATTTGACTCTATACCTTCTTGCCAAATGCCATGAAATTGCTCAGGAATCATCGGCTTGAAATTATTCAGTACCACTTTTGATAATTTTTTGGTATTTTCAAATAATGATTTCATGTCGCCGCCCAAAAAATTCTCCACACAAGCATCAGTATATTTAACAAACTGATTTTTTAACATCGCACGAAACCCTTTGTCTTTAAGGTTTTCCATAAAAATATTAACCATTGGAGCTGTTTCCCCAACGATTCCAGAATCCAATAAAAACACTGCTCCTTTTCCGTCAAAGCTTTGGGTAGGAATTCCTGTTGCTTCAATATTGTCTTTGGAATTAATTAAAATTGGTATGCTCAAATAACTATTCAAAGGATCAAGTCCGGAACTTTTCCCATGGAAAAAACTCTCCATTTGAGAAAAAATTGTTTTTAGAGTCAATAACTTTTCACGTGTCAAATTCTCTAAAACAGTAATTTTATGTTGGGCATATTTGTCATAAATAGCAGCCACCAAAGCACCGCTGCTTCCCACTCCGTATCCTTGCGGAATGCTGGAATCAAAATACATTCCCGTCTCCACATCATTATTTAAAGTCACCAAATCAAAAGTCACCAAGTTTGGCTGATCTTTTTGCAATTGCTCCAAATAAGCTACAAATCGTTTCAAATGCCCATTAGACTGAATCGCCTCATCTGAAGGATTTTCACTTTTCTTTAAAGCTCCATTGTAAAAATTGTAAGGTATTGACAATCCCTTTGAATCGCGAATAATTCCGTACTCTCCAAAGAGTAATATTTTTGAGTAAAATAAAGGTCCTTTCATTTGAGGATATCTATTGATTTGGTACTAATTTTTTAAAAATCGATTTCATCTCCACGATTTTCATAATGTATTCCTAAATTAATCACTTCCTTCTGTTCGGGTGTTAATTCGTTCCAAATGCCTCTTTCTTTTCTTTCAAAGATGGCTTTGAGTTTTTTAAGAAGATGCGCATCATTGGTTTTTGTTATCTTCTTGATTAGTTCTAATTTTTCCGCATTTAAGTCCATAATTACAAACAATTTAGAATTAAAGATACGAAAAAAAAGTGTCAATTTGATAAAGCCCCGTTTCCAATTTCGTCGCAAAGATACTGACCATTTTGGCAATAGCCAACTAATTCTGCCTTAATAAATTGCAATACGTTTTCTTTGAACTCATTTGGATACAAAACATGCACATTTGCTCCCGCATCTAAAGTGAAACAAACCGGAATTTTAGTCTCGTTTCTAAACTTCCAAATCGCATTGATAATCTGCAACGTATTCGGTTTCATCAAAATAAAATACGGCAAAGAAGTCATCATCATCGCATGCAGTGTCAAAGCCTCGCTTTCCACAATTTTGATAAATTCCTCCAAATCACCATTTTTGAAAACCGGAACCAATTTATCCAAATTTTCATGCGCTTGGGCAAAACGCCTTTCGGCAAATGGATGGTTGTGCATCAAATCATGACCAACCGTGCTCGAAACCTGTTTTTCTCCTTTGTCAACCAATAAAATTGTGTCCTGAAAATTATTGAAAACAGGATGAATTTCATACGGATATTCAACTCCATACAAATCGGTGCTTCCTTTTATATTCGACTGATTTCCCCAAACCACCACTTGACCTTTCACGCTTCGGCAGGCACTTCCCGAACCTAATCGTGCCAAAAATGAAGCCTTGTCAAAGAAATAATCATCGGTCATTGCTGGATTTAAGGCTTTTTCCAAACTCATAAAATTCATCGCCAAAGCAGCCATCCCTGATGCCGATGAAGCTATTCCAGAACTGTGCGGAAAAGTATTTTGGGTGTCAATCGTAAAATGATAGTCTTTCAAAAACGGCAGATATACCTCAACTCTTTCCAAAAATTTTTGAATTTTGGGTTTGAAGTCTTCCTTGGGTTTTCCTTCGAATAATAAATCGAAAGAGAAATTGCCGTCGTTTTGTTTTTTGGCAAAAGCCAAAGAAGTGATCGTTTTACAATTGTTCAACGTAAAACTGACGGACGGATTTGCGGGAATCTGCTTGTCTTTTTTTCCCCAATATTTCACCAAGGCAATGTTACTGGGAGCACTCCAGGAAAAACTTCCCCGATCTATGGTGTTATTATATTTTGATGGGATAAAATCGGCAATTTCAAACATAAATAGTAATTTTCGGCAAAGATACTTTTTTTGATGAAATCGTTTATTTCTTTATTTGATAATCCTTAGAAAGTTTTAAGTAATTTTGGCTTCGCTAAATCAAAAGAAATGAATAAGATTACCCAAATATTATCTATTGTTGTTACTTGTATTGCTATTGGTTATTTTTCAGGAATAATTACTCGTAACTCTGTAACAACTTGGTACCCGTTATTGATAAAGCCAAGTTTTAACCCGCCCAATTGGGTTTTTGCGCCGGTTTGGAGTATGCTTTATATCATGATGGGAATTGCTGCCGGACTGGTTTGGGATCGCATCGACTTTGAAAAAGAATCCGTTAAAAAAGCATTACAGTTTTTCGCCGTTCAATTGGCTCTAAACGCCTTGTGGTCGTATTTATTTTTTGGGCTAAAAAACCCGATGCTAGCGGGACTGGAAATAATTGTCCTATGGTTGATGGTTTATGAAACCTATGTCCAATTTGCCAAAATCAACAAAATTTCGGGCTATTTGTTTATTCCTTATTTACTTTGGGTGAGTTTTGCAGCAGTTTTAAACGGAAGCATTTGGTGGTTGAATAGATAGTATCCTGAATTAATAATCCACATTTTTTTTGTCTATGGTATCTTGAAATTTACAGCTTTTTAAACTCTTTATTTTTCTCCATCAAAAACTCCATCATACTGAGTTTATTATGATTAGTAATTAGACTTTTAGATTTAGGATCTGCATCGCAAAATTGAAGAAAGAGATCAATTTCATCCGATTTTAATTTTAAAGTCTCCAAATAAAATTTTTCTTCACAGATATTTTTTGCTAATGCAGAAAATTCAATTTTTGGAGCAGTTTCTTTTTCTTCTTTTTCTTTACCCTTGCCAAACAATCCTATAATCATCTTTCCTATTAGCATAAAATCCATTCCATTTTCGATAGTACCATCATAAACACCGGGATTTTTTACGACGTTTGTTTTTCTTTCAAAAGCAATATCTCTTCGTTTCTCATTCTCCCATTTAGTATCGATTTTTACTTTGATAGGAGCAATATTTCTAATTACTACTTCTTCTAGTTCTTCCGGTTTTTTGAACATGATAATGTTCAAATTGTTTTGCTCAATTTGGTCTGGTCTCAGTTTTATTCTCTTCCAGTTATACGCTTTAGCATAAAAAATAAGACTATCATTAGCCTTTGCTTCAATTATAAATTCTCCGTTATCATCTGTTATAGTTGATTTTTTGGATGTTTTATTGATTACATCCACTTTTTGAAGTAAAAAACCTCCAGAAGAAACTTTCCCCTTAATAGTTTTATTAATTTGTGAAATACTAAGCTGACTGGTAAGCAAAAATAAAACAAAGGGTAATTTTACTTTCATATATGTAGGATTATTTTGAAAGTAAATTTATCGCAATAGTCCATAAGAAAAACTTAGAATTAACGTAAATTTTTGTTAATTAAAGTTTTAGACTATACTGAATTCGCCACAATAAACCCGCTCGTCCAGGCATTTTGGAAATTAAATCCTCCTGTAATGGCGTCGATATTCATGATTTCCCCTGCAAAATAAAGATTCTCGTGAAGTTTACTTTCCATCGTTTTAAAATTGATTTCCTTTAAATCGATTCCGCCGGCGGTTACGAATTCTTCTTTGAAAGTACTTTTGCCATTTACCTGAAAAGTGCCATTCGTTAATTGATTTACCAAGTTTTGCAATTGGTTCTTGGACAAATCAGCCCATTTGGTATCGGCAGGAATTCCTGAAGCTAATACTAGACTTTCCCAAAGACGATTGATTAAATCAACAGCCGATTTTTTGGAAACCGATTTTTTAGTGTGTTCCTGTTTTGCAGTTTTTAAGATTTTCTCTGCATCTTCGGCATCAAGATCGTTGAGCCAATTCACGTAAATGGTAAACTGATAATTCTTGTCGTGTAAAATCCGCGCCCCCCAAGCCGATAATTTCAAGATTGCCGGACCGCTCATTCCCCAATGCGTAATTAACAATGGACCTGTTGAAATTAGTTTTGTGTCTTTTACTTTTACGGTAACTTGGGCTGACACTCCTGGTAATTCTTTAATTCGGGGATCTTTTATGTTGAAGGTGAATAAAGAAGGAACTGGATTCACAATCGCGTGCCCTTGTTTTTGAAACATTTCCCAAACTTTAGGATTACTGCCTGTGGCAAGAACTAATTTTTCGGCAATGTAATTCTCATTTTGCGTCTCCACTTTCCAAAAATTATCTTTTTTGAAAATAGACTGCACACTTTGCCCTGTGAAAACTTTGATTCCAAGCTTTTGTGTCGCTTTCACAAAACAATCAATTATAGTTTGCGAGGAATTTGAAACCGGAAACATACGGCCGTCTTCTTCTATTTTCAACTCTACTCCATGTCTTTCGAACCATTCAATAGTGTCACCCGAACAAAACTGATGAAAAGGACCGCGCAATTCTTTTTCACCACGGGGATAAAATTTGACCAACTCATTAGGCTCGAAACAGGCATGCGTCACATTGCAACGGCCACCTCCGGAAACACGAACTTTTGCCAATACTTCGGCTCCTCTTTCGAGAATGGCAACTTTCATTTTTGGATTTTTCTCCACGATATTAATAGCCGTGAAAAAACCGGCAGCGCCACCACCAACAACGAGTATGTCAAAATTTTGAATCATTATTTTGTAAAGGAATTAGAATGCAAATGTAAGCATTAGGGTTCAAAAGGGATAACCGCAAATTCGCAAATCATATTTTGATAAAACCATGTCTAATAATTGTTTTAAATCCTATCCAAAAAATCAGTGATAATGCCATCCACTTTTAACGATTTCATTTTTTGAATATCATCAATTTCATTTACTGTCCATGGAAAAACAAGAATTCCTTTTTCCTGAATTTTGGTGGTATAATCCTTTGTCAATAATTGAAAATCGGGGTGCAAAGCTTCGGCTTTCATGAATCGGGCAAAAGAAATGGCCAAATCAATATCGGTTTCGGTTAAAACTCCAATTCTGATTTCGCTATTCAAAAATCGGACTTGTTGCAAGGCATTCCAATCAAAACTGGAAACTATAAAATGTTCTTTTCTCCAGTTTTTTTCTGAAATATAACGTTCGATTAACTGAACCACTTTCTCCGCTGTGTCCTGATTTTTTAATTCAATATTTACAAAACATCTTTGGTTAACCAAATCCAAAACCTCATCCAATGTTGGAATCGTGTGTTTTTCATTAATTGTAAAGGATTTTAGTTCCTGCAATGTCAATTGGTTTACAACTCCTTTTCCATTGGTTGTCCTATCTATGGTTTCGTCGTGGATTACAATCAAATGTCCGTCTATACTAAGATGCACATCCAATTCGATTCCGTCTGCCTCCATTGCAATTGCTTTTTCAAACGAAACCAAAGTGTTTTCGGGTTCGTATCCTTTGGCTCCTCGGTGCCCAATTTTTATCATTTTTTTCATCTTACTAAAATAAAAAAAAACCTCGAGCTACAGGCCGAGGTAATTTAAAACTAATAATTATGAGAATGCTATTTTTAAGTTAGACCTAACAGGTTTTAAAAACCCGTTAGGTCTGTAAAATTTATTTCATCGATTCCAACAAAACAATATCAAACTCGCTGTCAACAGTCACTTTTCCATTCAAAACGGTTGCTGTTTTTCCGGAATAGGCATCCCTAACTTTGGCTCCTTCCTTGAAGGCTGAACCTACGGGAATTTCTTTTTTGCCTGAAGCCAAATTCAATCCGATTATGACAGTGTCTGTATATTTCCCTTTGGTAAAAGTTCTTGAACATACATAAGGTTTTGTTGAAATCTCGGTATTCACACCTGCTCCAACAGAAGGGTGGTTCTTTCTGAACTGACCTAGTCTTTGCCAATGCAACAACACTTTTTGAGTTTCGGGATTTGTTTTTATGGATTCCCAATTCATATTAGAACGCAATGTGGCATCGCCCTGAGTCCCTTCGACCACAAGGGAACGAGCAGATTCATCGCCATAATACATTTGCGAAATACCGGGAGTCAAAAGTAATTTTGTTCCGCTTTCGATACTTTTGGTACGTTTGGCATCAAAAGGTCCGCCATCGTCGTGAGAAGACAAATAATTCAAAACACTATTGCCTTTCAATTGATTGTTCAGTAAACCGGAATATTTTGAAAACAGAATAGAATAGTCTTTTTGAGCATCACTTTTGAATTCAAAATTGATCATAGCCGTAAAACCATTCGCATAATAATCTACTTTTTTGTCCCCAAAATCGAATAGTTTTCCGTTGCTGATATTGTAATTATAAACTTCGGCAATGGTGTAAAATGGGTTGTTGTCCAAAACTTTCGTAGGGTTATTTTTTTTCCATTGTGCGAAAGCGTAATCACATTGGGTTTTGAAATCGGCCCACACACTTTCGTCTGTGTGCTTCACCGTGTCAGCGCGGTAACCGTCAATTCCGAACTCAGTGATGTAGTCAGTTAACCACTTTATGATGTAATATTTTGGAGTTCTTGGGTAACCCGTTCTTTTGAAAAAAGCATCCAATGAAGCTACTTCCTTTTCATATCTTCCTTCGGCTTTCCATTTTTCGACCAAAAAAGGAGGTAGTGCAACGGCAACTTTGCTTTCGGTTTTTACATCAGGTAAATTCGATACCAACGTACAAGCTGTTGTATTTTCAAAATTGCTGTATTTGCAATTTGGTCCTGTGCGAACCCAATCTTCAGGCCAAACCGTGTCAATCGGAGTCACCGGCCCAGTATGATTGATTACTCCGTCAAGCATGATTCGGATTCCTTTAACGTGCGCTTTTTTAACCAATTCGGCCAAGTCTTTTTTAGTTCCGAAGTTAGGATCCAAAGCCGTCCAATCCCTTGTCCAATAGCCGTGAAATCCATAGCTAAAACCTGTTCCTTCATCGACTCCGTCATGAATTTGTTCGACGATAGGTGTAAACCAAATCACGTTGATTCCCAATTTTGTAAAGTAACCTTCGTCTATTTTTTGAATAATTCCTTTAAGGTCTCCACCTTCAAAACCGCGAAGTTTTCCGGTGGTTTTAGTTCTGTTATAATTTACATCATTCGATTTATCGCCATTGTTAAAACGGTCGGTCATCAAAAAATACAAATTTGCTCCTTCCCAAACGAAAGGTGTTTTTTCGATTTTTGCGACAGCAGGTTTTTTCGCTTGTGCAAATGCTACAGTTGTTGCCAACAAAACCGACAGTGATAGTATTGTTTTTCTAATCATTTTTATAGCTGTATTTTGATTTCGTTATCTAATCCTTTTTTCAATGCTACTGCAATTTCAAGCATGAAAGCATTGGTTTTAAAATCCACATTCGCTCCGTTAACGGTAACTTTCGTTGGTTTTGAACTGATGTTGTGAACCAATAAAGTGACGTTTTTGTCAGTACCTGCAAATACTTTTCCAACAGTTGTGGTTATTTTCAATGTAATAACTTTTGCGGAAGCGTTACTTGAAAAATTCAAAATTTCGTACGCTCCTTTTTCAAAAGCATTTGGAGTCAATCCATCATCATTGTATAATTTTCCTGAACTTGACATTGTTTTTTCATCAAAATAAAAATGCAAATCAAAATTAGCCAACGAATATTTTGTCGTGTTCTGAATGATTTTAATCATCGGAACAAATGCGCCTCCGCGAACAAATACCGGAATATTATCTGCCGAAACAGCAATGTTCTCCGTATTTCCTGCTTCGTGTTTTTGTCCTGTATAAAAATCATACCAATTGTTGTTTTTTGGGAAATAAACAGTTGTGTTGGTAACTCCTGCTTTGGTAATTGGTGTCACCAAAAAATCATTTCCCCACAAATAGGAATCGCAAGAGTTCAATAGCTTTTCATTGGTTGATTCCTCAAAAAATAAAGGACGCATCAATGGCAAACCTTTGTTGTTATTTTCGAAAGCCAAAGTGTAATTGTACGGCAACATTTGATAACGCAACTCGATTTGTTTTTTGACTTTGGCTTTGGTCAAAATATCTTTATTAACAGGTTCAGAAGCCACTTCTTCCTGCGCGTGCGGACGGTAAACCGGCTGAAATACGCCGTACTGCAACCAACGAACATACAACTCATTGTCGAAATAATCTCCGGCAAATCCTCCTAAATCCGAGTGCATATATGCCATTCCCTGCATTCCCATCTGCAATGCGATTTCGGGTTGCGATTGTAATCCTTCCCAACTGCGACTCACATCACCCGACCACGGAATCATTCCGTAATGCTGTGATCCCGAATATCCGGCACGCATTAGAATAAATGGACGCACATTTGGAAAATCCTTTGCATAGCCTTCGTCAATCATTTTGGCCCAAGTATGGCCGTAAATATTGTGCACTTCATCGGCTTTTCCCTGTGCGGTAAATGACGCTGACGGAAACACTTCGGGTTCTCCCAAATCGCCCCACCAACCGCCAACTCCTTGATTGATTAGATTTTTATAAATGTTCCAAAACCAAGTTTTTCCTTCGGGTTTAAATACATCGACAAGTCCCGTATTCCCGAAAAAGAAATCGTATTTGAATGGGTTTCCGGCATTATCTGTTGCCAAAACTTTCTTATCGACAGCATCTTGCCATCTACTTGAAGTTGTCAATATAAAAGGCTCGGTAATCAGAACGGTTTTAACTCCTTTACCGTTCAAATCGCTTATCATTTTCTTTGGATCAGAGAAATTGTCTTTGTCCCAATCCAAATTCCCCATCGTTCCTGTAACCGTTTTCCCGAACCAATACAAATCAAGAATAATGGCATCGACAGGGATTTCATCTTTCAAATATTTGTCAATGGTTTTGGATACTTCTTCCTGTGAATGATACCCAAATCTACTAGAGAAATTCCCCAAAACCCAACGAGGAATAAGCGGTTGTCTTCCTGTCAAAGCCGTGTAATTTGAAGTCAAACCAACCCACGAATCACCTGCAATTACCTGATAGGTTTTTCGTCCCGAAATAGTTTCATACACCAAAGTATTGTCTTTTTTGCTGTCCAAATCCAACCACCCGATAGCGCCATTGTCAAAATGAACTGCATAAATTTTGGAAGACATTACTAACGGAATAGAGAAATTCATTTTCTTCGAATGCGTTCCGTATCCGTAATCGGCTTGGTTGTACAGTTCCAAACGATTTCCGCGACGGTTCATTCCCAATGCTCTCGCTCCGGCACCATAAAGCGCTTCGGAGGCATCCAAATTGAACTCCAATGTTTCTTGTGGTTGTTCTTTGCTATTTGCGTTTCTTTTTACATAACCATTTTTCTCAGAAACCAACTCTTTGTTTTTGTACAAATAAGTAATTTGAAAAGGACTTTTTGTGATGGAAACCGCAATTCCATTAGAAGAAAAAACCAATTCGTTTTGAGTTTGTCTTACTTTAAAAACGGATTTCGCAGGAGTTAAAACTACTGCATGCGAATTGGAATTTGATTTTTCGCCTGTCGGCAAAAAAGTGGTTTCAATTATTTTATCCGAATAGGGTTTTATGAAATACTGCCCGTCAGATGTTTTTATTTCCAAAGTGTTTTGGACTACTTTATAACTTTCAAATTTTCTGTTTGCGTTTTGGGCAAAAGAAAGACTTGAAATTAAAAGGAATAAAATTATTTTTTTCATAACTAATCTAAAATTTTAAACCATTAAGATATTAAGATTATTAAGCTATCTATATGATTATTAATGCCTTAATAGTGACTTTGAATAATTTTAATTTTTAATTAAAAACATTAATATTAAGTTTCCTTAATGACTCTTAATATCTTAATGGTTTAAAAAAATTACTTCAATTCCAAAAGCAGAACCGATTTTCCTTCGATGGTAATATCGTTTTTCAAATCAATTGATTTTCCTGAAAGCACATCGTTTCCAGTTGAATAATTCACCAAAATTTCCTCAAAACGGTTAGTTGCAAAAGTTTTAGATTCCTTATTGTTATTGATAACCACCATAACCGCTTTGGAATCAGTATATCTGAAATACACATAGACATTATTCTCCGGAATATAGTGTTTCATTTTCCCGAAATGCACGGCATCATTGGTTTTTCTCCAATTGAACAATCTTGATGAAAAATCAAAAAACTGCTGTTGCTCGGCCGTTCTTCCTTCTTTTGCGAAAGCGTTATTATTGTCTCCAGCCCAGCCTCCAGGGAAATCCTGACGAATCGCCGCATCACCGTCTTTGTCTTTATTACCCGCCATTCCTATCTCAGAACCATAATAAATCTGAGGAATTCCGCGAACGGTAGCCAGCAAAGTCATCGCCATTTTATACTTCGATAAATCTTTTTGGTAAATTTCATTGAAACGGTTTGTGTCGTGATTTTCGGCAAAAATCATGATGCTGTTGATGTTTGGATATAGAAAATCATTGGTGAAATTTTCATAAATATTTATCATTCCTTCATTCCACTTGCCATTATCTTCATTAAATACTTTGGCCAAAGTTTCGGTCAAAGTAAAATCCATAACAGAAGGTAAATGCGAATTATAATTTTCTATAGCCGCAATTTTACTGTCTTTCTGCCAAAAGGCCATTTGCGCCTGATCGTGCATCCAGACTTCCCCAACGATGTTGAAATTTGGGTATTCATCGGTAATAGCTTTTGTCCATTCGGCGATTCCTTTTTTGTCACAATAGGAATAAGTATCTACACGGAAACCATCCAGATTGGCATATTCAATCCACCAAATTGCATTTTGTTTCAAATAGGTATTCACCAATGGATTCGACTGATTCAAATCCGGCATTGATTTTACAAACCAGCCGTCCATGCACATTTTAGCATCAATCTGCGATGCGTTTGGGTCAAACTGAGTGGTCATTCTGTAATTTGTTTGAGCATAACCCGGAAACTGATGAATCCATTCATAAGTTGGCAAATCTTTCATCATCCAATGTTCTGCTCCCCAATGGTTGGTCACATAATCCATGATGAGTTTCATATCTCGTTTATGCAATTCGGCCGAAAGCTGTACATATTCTTCATTGGTACCAAAACGGGGGTCGATTTTGTAAACATCAGATTGTCCGTAAGTGTGGTACGAATAAGCTTTATCGTTGTCTTCGCAAAGTGGCGTTGGCCAAAGTGCCGTAGCTCCCAATTCTTTTATGTAATCCAAATGCTGAATCATTCCGGTAATATCGCCACCGTGTCTTCCGCCAGGAAGCGCTCTGTTTCCTTTTTCAGTAACCGATTTGTTGCTGTCGTTTTTAGGATTTCCATTCGCAAAACGATCGGACATTATCAAATAAATCAAATCGGAGGCATCATAACCTTTTCTCGAAGCCGAATTTTCCCTTCTTTGTTTTAAACTGTATTTTTTTGTGAAAGCCACTTTTTTATTTTTTGAAAATGAAAAAACTAAATCTTGTGCAGTCACATTTTTAGTGTCAATTGTAACAAAAAGATAATTTGGGTTTTCGGTCTTTTTTACTTCTTTGATTACAATATTTTGAGATACTGACACTTCATTTTCAGCGATATTTTTGCCATAAAACATAATCTGCAATTCCGGATTGTGCATTCCTGCATACCAAAATGGAGGCTCAACTCTATCAATTTGGGCAAAAACCGATAAAGAGAAAAAAAGCATTAAAATGATAATTTTCTTCATATTCTTCTATATAATTTTAAAACCCTTTCGAAGTAAAACTTGGAAAGGGTTTATTTTAATGATTTATTTTAGTGATTTGGATGAACCAAAACCGGAGCTCCGTTTACATAAACGGTTAGTTCGTTAGTTCCTTCCAAAGTGAATTTGGTTTCCTTATGATCAACCGAAATTTTCAGAATTTGGTTTCTGAAATTAATTTTAAAAGAATAGCCTCCCCATTCTTTTGGAATCTTTGGAGAGAAATGAAGTTGGTCATTTTTCACTCTCATTCCACCAAATCCTTCCACGATACTCATCCAAGTTCCTGCCATAGATGTGATGTGACAACCTTCTTCAACCTCTTTGTTGTAATCGTCAAGATCCAAGCGGGAAGTTCTTAAATAGAAAGCATAGGCCATGTCCATTTTATCCAACAAAGCGGCCTGAATCGAGTGTACACAAGGAGAAAGTGAACTTTCATGAACCGTAAATGATTCGTAAAAATCGAAATTACGCTCCAATTCATCTTTTGAAAAATGATCTTCAAAGAAGTAAAAACATTGCAATACGTCAGCCTGTTTGATATATGGTGAACGCAATACACGATCCCAAGACCATTTTTGGTTAATTGGTCTTTGCGAACGATCCAAATCTTTTACGTGAACTAAATCCTTGTCCAAGAAACCATCTTGTTGCAGATAAATACCCATTTCCTCCGATCTTGGGAAATACATATTGCCCGCCACTTTGTTCCATTCTTCCAGTTCCGCTTCAGAAAGTTTTACTTTTTCTATAATACGTTTATGGTCTGACGGATATTCCAATGACACTTTTTGAATTTGCTCATAGGCATAATCAATACACCATTTGGCAATATAATTGGTATAAAAATTATTGTTAATATTGTTTTCGTATTCATTTGGTCCAGTTACTCCCAAAATCACATATTGATTTTTGTCTTTGGAAAAAGAAGCTCTTTGGTGCCAAAAACGAGCAATACCAATTAACACTTCCAATCCTTTCTCCGGAATATAGGAGTAGTCGCCTGTAAAACGATGGTAATTGTAAATTGCAAAAGCAATCGCACCATTTCTGTGGATTTCTTCATGGGTGATTTCCCATTCGTTATGGCATTCTTCACCGTTCATAGTAACCATTGGATACAAAGCAGCACCATTTTTGAAACCTAGATTTACTTCCGCATTTTCGATGGCTTTGTCCAATTGATTGTAACGGTATGTCAATAAATTTCGTGCCACTTGTTGGTCTTTGGTCGCCATGTAAAATGGAATACAGTACGCCTCAGTATCCCAATAAGTAGATCCTCCGTATTTCTCTCCGGTGAAGCCTTTTGGTCCAATATTCAAACGGGAGTCTTTACCTGAATAGGTTTGATTTAATTGAAAAATATTAAAACGGATTCCTTGTTGCGCTTTTACGTCACCATCGATAGTGATGTCTGACATCTCCCAGATTTTAGCCCAAGCATCAATTTGGTCTTGCAACAATTGTTTATATCCTTTTGCCAAAGCAGCTTGTATCACTTTTTCGGCTGCCGAAACAGTATCGGCGTGATTCAACGAAACAGTATATCCACCAATTTTTTGAATTCCCGATTTTTCACCTTTGGCAGCAATAACATCGTAGTAAAATAAAATTTTATCTGATGAAGTATCTATCGATGTTGGGGACATATTTTGTTTTTCCCCTCTAGCCCAAATGGTATTTTGCATAAAGGTTGTTACTTTAAAATGCGTTTTGAAGGTTTGAGCCGTAACAAATGCTTCATTCCCTGATTTTTTAACGTCTAATGGTTCCCAAAATTTTTCTTCCCAGTTAGCATCTTCATTGGTTACTCCAGCATCGATGTACGGTTTGTAAATGATTTTGGCATCTTTATTCAAAGGCGTAATTTCATAATTAATCACCCCAACTTCATCCAAATCTAAAGAAAGAAAACGTCGGATATCAACAGCTATTTCTGTTCCGTTTTTCAAAGTTGCCTCAAAAGAACGATGGTACCAACCCTCTTTCATGTTCAACTCACGACGAAAACTTTTAACCTCGGTACATGAGTTCAAATCAAAATCTTCTCCATTGATTTCAATATTGATACCAATCCAGTTTGGAGCATTCAATACTTTGGCAAAATATTTTGGATAACCGTTTTTCCACCAGCCCACTTTGGTTTTGTCAGGATAATAGATTCCTGCGATATAACTTCCCTGAAAAGTTTCACCTGAAAAATTCTCCTCGAAATTGGCTCTCTGTCCCATAGCACCATTTCCAATACTGAAAAGACTTTCAGATGATTTTACGCGCTCTCTATTAAATCCTTCTTCAATGATAGACCAATTGTCCGGTTTTATATAATCTTGATTCATTTTATATTTTAATTTAAAGTAAGGTTTGAAGTTCGAGAACGAAACACCTCTTTGCTTCATCCCACTTTGACCTTATAATTGTTTGATTGATTATTTTATTTATTGATTAACAGTTCCAAAAAAGTAGAATTTATTTCAGTGAAATCTTTAAAAATATATTCCGCTTCATGCAAAATTTTCTCTTCTCCAATTCCGATACTTATCATTTTCGCAATGTTGGCCGCTTGGATACCCGCAACCGAGTCTTCAAAAACAATTGAATCTTCGTTAGTAACACCCAATTGCCTTGCAGCGTGGAGGAAAACTTCAGGATCTGGTTTGGCATTGACAACATCATTCCCGTCAACAACCGCATCAAAATAACTTAACACCCCTGTTTTTTCAAGAATCGGTCTTGCATTTTTACTTGCCGATCCTAATGCTATCAGCTGATCATTTGCCTTTAAAAATTTTAAAACTTTCATTACTCCAGGCAGAATCTCAGTCTCATTCATATCAACTAAATAGGAAAGATAGTCTTCATTTTTTTGGATTAACCATTTGTCTTTATCTTCCTGTGACGCTTCCACTTTCCCTAATTCAAGGATAATATCTAAGGAACGAACTCGACTCACTCCTTTTAATAATTCATTGTGATCCAATGTGAAATCGATTCCTAATCCATTCGCAATTTTTTTCCAAGCCAAAAAATGATATTTGGCTGTATCAACAATTACACCGTCTAAATCGAAAATAAATCCTTTTCTCTTTTCCATTATAATTCTCCTTTATCGTTTATTTATTTTATTGTTGTATTTTTTCTTTAACAAAAAACACCGCCGTACCCGCTATTAACATAGAGACTCCGGCAATTACAATGATTGCCATTGGATTTCCTCCAAAAAGCATAATCAAAGTACTTCCTAAAAGTCCGGCTGTAATTTGCGGTATGGTAATGGTTGCATTAAAAAGCCCCATATACACCCCCATTTTTTCTGCAGGTAATGAACCTGACAACATTGCGTAAGGCATTGCCAGAATAGCCGCCCAAGCCAATCCTACTCCTGAAATTGAAAGCAACAACATGTTTTTGTCTTCAACAAGAAACATTGAAATCAATCCCAATCCTCCCATCATAAGAGAGAAACTGTAGGTTTTTTTTCTTCCAATATTCTTTGCGATTGTTGGAATAAGCAAAGAGAATAATGCAGCTACTGCACTGTAGAACGCAAACATTACTCCTGTCCAGTCTCCTGCTTCGTTAAAACCAATTGATTTTGCATCAAGGGCTTCGGGACCCCAAACTTGATTCGCAATCGCCCTTGTGGTATAAACCCACATTAAAAACAAAGCAAACCACGAGAAAAACTGAACAATTCCAAGTTGCCAGAAGATTTTAGGCGCATTTCCTATCAATGTAAAAATGCTTGTTTTTTCCTTTTTATCAGAAGCGTTAAGGTCAATATTATTGTATTCAGCGTGTTCTTTTGGTGCATATTCTTTGGTTCTGAAAACAGTCCAAAGAACAGTTCCTAAAAGAATTGCTCCACCAATATAAAAAGACCAAATAACCGATTGAGCTACTTTTTCGCCAGCGGCAGGTACATTAGACATACCAATTTTTGCTAAAATCCATGGCAATAATGATCCGAAAACAGCTCCGAAATTAATCAACGCACTTTGAACGGAATATCCCAGATTGCGTTGTTCATCATTAACCATATCTCCAACAAGAGCCCTAAATGGTTGCATGGTAACATTAAATGAAGTGTCCATTAACAGCAACATTACTGCTCCAAAAAGTAATGGAGGAAACAGATAAGCAAAGTACTCCGCATTTGGCATAAAAAACATTGCCATTGCCGAAACGATTGCTCCGAAAAAAATAAAAGGGATGCGTCGCCCTAATCTGGTCCAGGTTTTATCACTCGACAAACCAATAATCGGCTGTACAACCAAACCGGCCAAAGGCGCTGCCAACCAAAAATAACCTATACTGTGAACATCGGCCCCAAGTGCTTCTAATATTCTACTTGTGTTTCCGTTTTGCAAAGAATATCCAATTTGAACTCCCATGAATCCAAAACTTAAATTCCATATTTGCCAAAAACTTAAATTCGGTTTTCCCATTTTAAAAAAATTACATATTTACTTGATAAACAAACTGTTTCTCTTATAGTCTTTTGATATTAAAAAATTACAAACAATTCAAAATGACTCAGGCACAAATTATTGTTATCCTGCTAATTTTTCCATTAAAACAATTTGATCCAATGCCTTAAAAAAACATAGCATTTTCCCTTTTCGAAAACAACTGACAATAGTTGTTCCAGAACTCAATTGTTCCTTTAAAAAATTGTTTTGATAATGAAATGGAATAGTCAAAGACATTTATCGTTGTCGATAAATTTTCTAAAAATCATCAACTATACTTTTGTAAAAATTCATTAAATCACAAATACTATTTATGAATTTCTTTTTTGTAAGATACAGTCATGTTTTCATAAATAAAACACGACTAATTTATCGTTATAAAAAAACTCATCTTATTTTTCGAAGTAAAAGAAAAGCTTTAAACGGTGAGTAAATATATAAAAACCTTTTTGATTTATGTTTAACAAAATTAAAAAATAATGATTTTTTTAAACTACAAGGTTGTAGTAATTAATAAAATATGCACTTTTTCTACTTTTTATTCTAGAATTAATAAACAATAAAAAAATCGGACAGCGTTCAAACCATCCGATTCCTATTTTTATTTCCTGTCAAAAAAGCAATTTAGTGCTCAATGATTATTTTTTAATTTGTAAGAAACATATCTTCTTAGAAACTTTTTTAAGCTGTAGATTCCCTTTCTACGAGATAAGTTTCAATAACCTCAGTAATGTAATTTTCTTCTTCATTTTCATCTTCAGACTCCAATCTGTCAATAATAATTTTTGCGGCACGATTTCCCATTTTTACACCGCTTTGACTCACTGTAGTAATAGTTGGGGTTGAGTATTTTGAAATCATTCCATCGGTAAAAGCGATCACTGCAAGGTCTTTTGGCACATTCAGTCCAATTTTATTGGCTGTTTTGATACAGGTTACCGCAAAAATTTCATTTACGGCAAAAACAGCATCAATGGCTTCCTCTTCCAATAATTTACTTATAATAATTTCGCAGGTATCTACATCTTCAATTTTAATGATTAGATGCTCATCAAAAGGAATGTTATTATCCAACAATGCCTTAATATATCCGTCAGTACGTAATTTCCCGACACTTACATAATCTACTGTTGTCACCAATGCGATTTTTCTTCGTCCTTTATCAATCAAAGTTTGGACTGCTTCATAAGCAGCTTTCTTGTCATCGATAATAACTTTATCACACAAAACCTCATTGGTCACCCTATCGAACATGACAACAGGCATCCCTTGGTTTATAACTTCGGTAATATGGTGAAAATCGCCTTTGAACTGGGTTTCTTTGGACAAAGACATAATAAAACCATCGATACTTCCATTGGCCAAAAGTTCCATATTCAACACTTCCTTGTCAAAGGAATCATCAGACAAACAAATCACAACACTATACCCATTTTCGTTGGCAATTTGTTCAACACCATTAATAACCGTTGAAAAAAAATGATGTACAATTTCCGGAATAATAATACCAATTGTTTTGGTTTTTCGGTTTTTTAAACTAAGGGCAATGTTATTGGGTTTATAATGATAAAATTTTGCAAATGCCTGAACTTTCAGTCTGGTTTCTTCACCAATTTCAGGACTGTTTCTTAGTGATTTTGAAACTGTAGAAATGGAAACATCCAGTTCTTTTGCAATTTGTTTCAATGTGATTTTTCTTTTCATATAATTTGGGCATTATGGTATTCCACTAATCAATTCCTAATAAAGGTAACATAATTTTTTATTTATTGTAAATATTCCCATGAAATTAAAATAAAAAAGCAAAGTTTTCAACACTACCACGTTTTCGTAAGGCTATACAAAATCCATCATGTTGGGCGTGTTAAATAATTCATAATTTTGAAATTCGAAGTAAAAAAAACTTAAACAAAACTTAACCAAAAAAACAATTAATTTAAACAAAAAGTATGAAAACAATTTACAGAAAGTTGTTATTTTTAATACTCCTGCTTCCGTTTTGTGCAATAGCCCAAAACAAAGTTAATGGTGTTGTGCTTGATAATGCATCTGGACAACCTATTCCGGGAGTAAATGTAAAAATAGAGGGAAGCTCCACAGGCGTTTCTACGGATTTTGACGGTAAATTTCAATTAAACAATGTAAAACCTACAGATAAGCTAAGCATATCTTATATGGGTTACAAAACGAAATCGATTGCAGTAGGGTCTCAAAATTCTTTAACTATTAAACTTGAAGAAGACTCAAACCAATTAAAAGAAGTAGTTGTACAAGTAGGATACGGAACTGTTAAGAAAAAAGATGCTACTGGTGCCGTTACCGTATTAGGCGCCAAAGATTTTAACAAAGGTCCTGTAGTTTCAGCTGACCAAATGATTACAGGTAAAGTTGCCGGTGTACAAATCATAAATAGCGGTGGTTCTCCTGGTGGTGATGTTACAATTCGTATTCGTAGCGGTTCTTCACTTACTGCTAATAATGATCCTTTATATATTATTGATAATGTTCCTGTTGCTTCAGGTGGTGTTGAAGGAGGAAAAAACCCGCTTTCAACCATCAACCCAAATGATATTGAATCTATCTCAATTTTGAAAGATGCTTCCGCAACTGCTATCTATGGTTCACGTGCGTCTAACGGGGTGGTACTCATCACCACAAAAAAAGGTAAAGCTGGTGAACTTAAAGTAAGCTACAATGGTAACTTCCAAGTTTCTCAAATTTACAATCAAGTGGATGCACTATCAACTGCTGATTTTACAAACTACGTAAACAAGTATGGTAGCACTAAGCAAAAAGGCTTGATTGGTACAGCCAATACCAATTGGCAAGACGAAATTTACAGAACAGCTATTGGAACTGATCATAACATAAATGTATCAGGAGGTCAAGATGACATAACTTATAGAGTATCTGCTGGCTACGGAGATTTTGATGGTATTCTTGAGAGAGATAACATGAAAAAAACTTCTTTGAACGTTAGTCTTGTTGGAAATTTCTTTGACAAACATCTGAAAATTGAGGTAAACAACAACACTTCCTATACCAAAAGTAATTACAGTAATACTGGAGCAATTGGTAATGCTATCGGTTTTGACCCTACTCAACCGGTTAAAAATGCCGATGGAAAATATTTTCAATGGTATGAAAACGGTCAACTGATTCAATTGGCAAACAGAAACCCAGTCGCATTAATCAATCAGTTTAATAATTATGGTGAATTTTTTAGAAGTACAGGAAATATTCAATTTGATTATAAAATGCACTTTTTGCCTGAATTAAAAGCTGTAGCCAACTTTGGTTATGACAAAATGCAAGGACAAGGTTATGGAAACACTGCTATGGACTATCTTGATGGTGTTGATGGTTCAGGAGCCGGAGACACCTATAGAAATGAAGAGAGCAGAAACAATAAAGTGATGGATTTATACCTTAACTATAACAAAAAAGTTGAATCTCTCAACACCGTATTTGATGTTACTGGCGGTTATACATATCAAGATTTCAGAGATTCAAAAGAAAAAACGAGTTACAACCGTCAAAACAATACTAATAATAAAGAACTGTTCAATCCAAAACGTGTAAATCTACAATCATTCTTTGCTAGAGCTAATGTTACTATAGCTGATAAATATCTATTGACTATGTCTTATCGTCGTGATGGTACTTCAAGATGGACAGAAGAAAACAGATGGGGTAATTTCCCTGCTGTAGCTGTGGCTTGGAAATTGAATGAAGAAAATTTTCTAAAAGACGTTAAGGCAATTTCATCCTTGAAACTTAGAGGAGGTTGGGGTATCACAGGACAACAGGATCTTGGAATAAATCCATACCCATCAGTTCCTTTGTATTTAGGTTCAAATGGTCAGGCAAAATACCAGATTGGAAATACATTTTACACCACCTACCGTCCTCAACCTTACAACAGTAACTTGAAATGGGAACAAACAACAACAATAAATGCAGGTATTGATTTCGGATTGTTCGATAATAGATTCACGGGATCTGCTGATGTATATCAAAGAGATACTGACGATTTATTATTATTCACTTATAATCCACCTTTCTTTGGATTCTCAAACCAAGATAACTACAACATTGGGTCAATTCGTAACAAAGGGGTCGAACTTTCGGCACAGGTAATACCGGTAAAAACTGATGAATGGGAATGGACTATTGGTGGTAACATCACTTTCCAAAATTCTAAAATCACGGCTTTAACCACTACACAACCTGATACACCTGGTATTCCTGTTGGAAATTATTCAGGAGGTACAGGTAACACAATTCAAAATCACCAGGTAGGTTATGCACCAAACTCATTCTATGTGTATGAACAAGCATATGGAACAGACGGAAAACCTCTTGATGGAGTATTTATCGACCGAAACGGTGATGGTGTTGTGAACGAAAAAGACAAATACCGTTACCACAAACCAGCTGCAGATGTTTTCTACGGATTCAATACATCACTAACATACAAAAACTGGGATATGTCAATGAACTGGAGAGGTTCATGGGGCAACTTCAATTACAACAATGTTGATTCAGGTTATGGCGTTCAACAGGCTGTCTTGATTTATGAGAATTCACTTAAAAATGGTGTAGAAGATCTATTATATACTGATTTTAAATCACTAGATGTTAAACGTCAAATGTCTGATTATTATGTTCAAGATGCCTCTTTCCTTAAGTTAGACAACATAAGTTTAGGTTATACTTTCAAAAAATTACCTAAATATATATCCATGCTTAAATTAACAGCTTCTGCTCAAAATGTATTAATAATCTCCAAATATCAAGGACTAGATCCTGAGATTTCAGGAGGTATTGATAACAATTTGTATCCAAGACCTGTAACTTATACATTAGGATTAAACTGTAATTTCTAATAACTATTCAAGATGAAAAATATTAAAATAAAATTATTGGGAATTTCATTGTTCTTGTTTGTAATGATATTTCCTTCATGTACAAATGATTTGAATCAAGTACCGGATAACGGAGATTCGAAGTCATCAGAGGAGTTTTTTAAAGACCCAGCTTCTTACAAGCAATTTCTTGCTAAAATTTATGCAGGTCTAGCAACAACTGGACAACAGGGGCCTGCGGGTTCTCCAGACGTTTCAGGTATTGACGAGGGACAAAGTGACTACCTTAGAGGATATTTTTATTTACAAGAATTAACTACCGATTTGGCTGTTATAGCTTGGAATGATGCAACAATCAAAGATTTCCACAATCAAACATGGACTACTTTGGATACTTTCCTAAATGCTACATATGCGCGTTTCTCTTTTCAAGTTGTTAACTGTAACGAATTTTTAAGACAAACTACCGATGATAAATTAACTGCAAGAGGAGTTGACGCTACTTTGAAAACTGAAATCGGTTATTTCAGAGCTGAAGCTCGTTTTATGAGAGCCTTGACTTATTGGCATTTATTGGATGCTTATGGTGGTGGTTCATTGGTAACTGAAGATTCTCCTGTAGATTTTTATTACCCTGATTATGCTACAAGAACTCAATTGTACAATTTTGTTGAATCAGAATTGAAAGCAATCATTCCGTTGTTGAAACCAGCAAAAACAAACGAAAAATATCGCGCTGACCAAGGTGCTGCAAAAATGTTATTGGCTAATTTATACATGAATTCTAAAGTCTATGTAAATGCTAATGATGGTTATGATAAAGCAGTTCCTCTATTAAACGATATTATTGCTGCTGGTTATACAATCCATAATCCAACTGGAAGAAATGGATACCAAGAATTATTTTTGGCTGACAACGACTCAAATGGAGCACAAAACGAATTTATTTTTGCTGTTGCAATTGATGGTCTAAATACACAAGGCTATGGTGCAACAACTTTCTTAACTCACGCAGCAGTTGGTGGAAGCATGGACAAAAATGCATTTGGAATCAACGGTGGTTGGGGAGGTCTAAGAACTACTTCGGCATTCGTAAGCAAGTTCCCTGGCACAACATCTAGTGCAAATTCTTCCGATACCAGAGGAAATTTTTACAAAGACGGACAAAACCTTGAAATCAAAGATTTAGCGACATTTACAGATGGTTATGCAGTTCAGAAATTCAGAAATCTAACTTCTTCCGGAGTTGCTGGATCAGATAAAAAAGGAGATTTTGTTGATTGCGATTTCCCAATATTCCGTTTAGCAGACGCTTATTTGTTGTATGCTGAATGTGCAGCACGAGGCGCAGCAGGAGCAAATATGGCCACTGCAGTAACTTATGTTAACGCTTTGAGAACAAGAGCAAAAACAAACACAATCACTCAATCTGAATTAACCTTAGCATTTATTCTTGACGAAAGAGCAAGAGAATTGCACTGGGAACTTCATAGAAGAACAGACTTGATTCGTTTTGGTAAATTTACTGGAAGCTCTTATTTATGGCCATGGAAAGGTGGAGTAGCAAGCGGAGCACCGACACAATCGTACAGAGATTTGTTCCCAATACCTGCGAATGCTTTATCAGCAAACACAAAATTGAAACAAAATCCTGGTTATTAATAACTAAATAATTAAATATTAATCATACAACATGAGAAATTTAACTAAAGCTATAATCGCTTTATTTGCTGTACTTGCAGTGTCTTGTACAATTGATGAAGTGAAGGACAGAGCAGTAATTGAACCAGTTGGTGCTCCTGTATTAACAGCCCCTACGACTGGTGCCTCTTACGTTTTGAAGCCTGAAAACGCTGCCACTCAAGCAGAGCGTTTTACTTGGACTTCTGCTAATTATGGAGGACCTGTTGAGATTGAATACACTATCGAAATAGATAAAAAAGGAAATAAATTTGCAACTGTACAATCTTTGGGGGCGATAAAAGCACAAAACCAGTTATCGGTTACCGTGGAGGCCATGAACAAAGCCGTAATGAATTTGAAGGCGACTCCTTTTACTCCTACTGATTACGATGTTCGTATTAAAGCCATCACTGGTCTTGCGACTCCAATGTATTCAAATGTAATCAACATCACTATTTCCGCTTATACTACTGACAATCCTAAATTATGGATGCCAGGAAGTTATCAAGCTGCCTCAGGTTATGGATCAGATTGGACACATGCAACAGCAGCTCAATTATCAGCTTCCGGATTTGGAAAAGTGGATTTTGAGGGCTATGTAAACTTTGCAGCAGCAGATTCAAAATACAAGTACACAACTCAAGCTAATTGGGATGGTACCAATTACGGAGCCGGAGCAACTGCGGGAACTATAAGCACTACGGGCGGAGATATTAATGGTCCTACAATTGGTTATTACAGAGTAGAAGTAGATACCGAAAAATTGACTCAAAAACTGACAGCAACTGCTTGGGGCATCGTAGGTGCAGCAACAACTGGAGGATGGGACAATAGCACAGCGATGACTTACGACAAAGACAAAAAAGTATGGACAATCACTGCTACCTTAAAAGCCGATGATATGAAATTCAGAGCCAATAATGCTTGGGACATCAATTTTGGAGATGATGGAGCCGATGGTATATTAGAATATGGCGCTGCCAACATCAAAGTACCATCTGCCGGTAATTATACCGTTACTTTGGACTTAAGCAAACCGAGAGCCTATACTTACACTCTAAAGAAAAACTAATTTTGAAGGCTTCCGGTCATTAAAAAACTGGAAGCTGAAAATATTAAAAATATAGATATGAAAAATATAACTAAATCGATAATTGGATTGTTTGCAGTATTTGCATTTTCATGTACTCCAAATGATATACAGGACAGACCGGAAGTTGTTACAACTGATCTTCCGGTTTTGACAGCTCCTCAATCGGGTGCAATTTATGAATTAAAGGGAGCAAATGCTGCGCTTCAAGCTGAGCGTTTTACTTGGAATTCGGCTAATTTTGGTGGAGCTAAAGTTACTTACACTGTAGAGATTGACACTAAAGCGAACAATTTTTCTGGAACGGCTGCGTTCAAAAATCTTGGTTCGGTAGAAGCACAGAACCAATTACCTGTTACTGTAGCAACTATGGATGAAGTAGCTTTGTCATTAGGAGCCACTCCTTACTCGCCAACTGAGTTTGTCATTAGGGTAAAAGCGGCTTCTGGTACTTTACCTGTAATGTACTCAAATGTAATCGGAATTGTAATCAATCCTTACATCAATCCAGCCCGCTTATGGGTGCCAGGAGGCTATCAGGCTGCCTCAGGTTATGGATCAGATTGGACGCCTTCCAGTGCACCTCAATTGGCCCCTTCTGGAGCAAATAAACCTGACCTTGAAGGATATGTGAATTTTGCAAATGTTAGCGAATTTAAAATGACCGTTGATGCCACTTGGGATAAACCTCAATTTGGCCTTGGTGATACAGCAGGAACTATTAAATTAAATGGTGCAAATATTCCAACTCCAGCTACTGTAGGCTACTACTTGATGGAAGTTAATTCTGAGAAATTAACTTATAAATTAACAAAGACTGATTGGGGAATTATTGGTGATGCAACCACTGGTGGTTGGGACAACAGTACTTCTATGACCTATGATAAAACTGCTAAAGTTTGGAAAATCACTGCAACACTGAAAGTAGGTTCAATGAAATTTAGAGCAAATAACGCTTGGGATATTAACTATGGAGATACTGGTGCCGATGGAAAATTGGAGTTTAATGCTCCAGACAACATCGCTGTTGCCGCTGCAGGAACTTACGCAATCACTTTAGATTTGAGTAATCCTAGAGCTTATACTTACAAATTGGTAAAACAATAATTCTAGTATCATTTTTAAAAAGGGCTATCTTTAAGGGATAGCCCTTTTTTATATTTTAGTAAAAAATAAATAAAATACTATGAAATCGCCATTAGCAACAGGTTTGTTGCAAACAAACACCAATAAATAAAAAGCGATACCATATATGACCTCTAACAAATAAATTTTACATATATGAAAAAACTTATACTCTTATTATTGTTTTTTTCATCTTTTGCGGGCATGGCTCAGCAACAAACAGTTACTTATTCCATAAGTCCGGCTTCATTTGAAGAAACAACTTCTATCACAATCACCATTAATGGGAACAGCGTTGACGAAAGCGCTTGGGGAGTAACAGGAAATGCGCTCTATATGTGGGCTTGGGCTTTTGATATTGACGACACAACTCAAAAAGGCACTCCTCTTAATGGCACTTGGGATGCCTCAAACGAGGCGAGTAAATTCACATATAATGCAGGTAATGACACTTATACAAAAACATTTGTTCCAACTACCTATTATAACACAACAAATATTGGTAAAATCGGTTTTTTGATAAAAGCCAAGGATGGAACGGGAGACAAAAAGTCTCAGGACATACTCGCAGAAGTTGGTGCTTTTCAAGTTAACCTAACCTCACCTGTGCAGAACAGTACCACCATTTTGGCATCGGGCGGAAGTCTATCAATTGCCGCAACAAATACCAATGGAGTTGCTAGTTACAATCTAAAATCAAACGGAACTAGTATTAATACAAACGCGAGCACTTCTAGTTATTCTTACAACCACACTAATATTACGAGCAATCAAAACTATGAATTGGAAGTAACACAAGGAGCTACAACCATAACCAAAAAATTTACTGTAGTTGTAAATCCTAACACTGTTTCCGAAACAATTCCAGTTGGTATGGTCGAAGGGATCAATTATAATCCAACTGACCCAACCAGGGCAACTTTGGTTTTAGATGCTCCTTTAAAAGATTTCGTTTATGTGGCCGGAAGCTTTAACAATTGGCAGCCTGGCACTACTTATGCCATGAAAAAAGATGCAACTTCTGGCTCTACAAAATTCTGGTTGGAATTAACCGGATTAATTTCCGGAACAAATTACACCTATCAATATTGGGTTGGGGAAACAACTCCAATTGCCAATTCCCCTGCACTGGTAAAAACAGCCGATCCATATTCTACTTTAGTGTTGTCTCCATATGACGATTCTGGAATACCGGCTTCTACTTATCCAAACATGCCAGTATATCCAGCCGGTCAAAACTATGAAGTCACACTTTTACAAACAGGACAAACTCCTTATGCTTGGAGTACAGCAACAACCAACTTTGTAAAACCTGAAAAAGACAAATTGGTTGTATATGAAGTGCTGGTTAGGGATTTTGATGCAAACAGAAACTTTCAAGATTTAATAAACCGAATCAATTATTTTAAAAATTTAAAAGTTAATGCCATAGAACTAATGCCTGTTATGGAATTCGAAGGAAACGAAAGTTGGGGTTACAATACTTCATTTCACATGGCATTGGATAAATTTTACGGCCCTTCTAACAAATTAAAAGAATTTATTGACTTGTGCCACCAAAACGGAATTGCTGTAATTCTAGATGTAGCCTTGAATCACGCTTTTGGACGAAACCCTATGGTTCGCATGTGGATGAATGATCCTGATGGGGATGGATTTGGTTCACCAACTACCGAAAACCCTTATTTTAATACCGTTGCAAAACATAGTTACAGTGTAGGTGAAGATTTTAATCATTCGTCTACATATACCAAAAACTACGTAAAAAGGGTCATCAAACAATGGATTCAAGAATATAAAATTGATGGTTTCCGTTGGGATTTAACCAAAGGTTTTACTCAAAACTGTACCGCAAGTGATGAAACTTGTACCAATTCTTACCAACAAGATAGAGTTGATATTTTAAAAGAATATGCAGATGCTTCTTGGGCATTGGATCCAACTCACTATACCATTTTTGAACACTTGGGTAGTGATATCGAAGAAAAAGAATGGGCTAATTACAGAATTTCCGAAACTCCAAGCAAAGGCGTTATGATGTGGGGAAAAATGACAGACAATTACAACCAATTATCTATGGGTTATAATTCAAGTAATGATATCTCAAGAATGTATGCCCTAAACCATACCGGTTTTGTTGGAAATAGGGTTATGGGATATGCCGAAAGTCATGATGAGGAACGCTTGATGTACAAAAATTTACAATATGGAAATACATCTAATACCTCTCATAATGTAAAAAATCTTAACACAGCATTATCGCGTATGTCGGCAATTGGAGCTGTTTCTTTATTGGTTCCCGGACCAAAGATGATATGGCATTTCGGCGATTTAGGATGGGAATCTTCTATTTACACTTGTACAGATGGCACTGTAAATGATAACTCGTCAACAATAGCAGGAGATTGTAAATTATCTACTAAACCACAGCCGCAATGGACTAATAACTGGCTGGGAAATGATTCCAGAAATAAAATCTATTATGATTGGGCAAGAATGATTGGTTTAAAAACCACCGAAGCAGTATTTTCTGGTGTTGCAACAATTCCAGCAACTACAACTTTAACACCGAACATCAAAATAACCAATAGCTCTTTGGCTAGCACTGCTCTTAAAGATGTTCTCATCATTGCTAATTTTGATGTAACTGCGAAAAGTGTTACTACTGGATTCCAATATACGGGTGCTTGGTATAACTTAATGGATAACACCCCTTATAATGTAACCGATGTCAATGTTACCATCACGTTACAGCCTGGTGAATTTAGAATCTACGGAAATAAAGCAACAACTTTGGCTAATAAAGAATTTGAAATTCCAAACGGAATCTATATTTACCCAAATCCTGCTTCTAGTTATTTTACTTTAAACACTGATACTTCGAAGATTCAGATTTATTCAGTAACAGGCCAATTAATCAAAACCTTCAGCAAAAGTAAAACCAAAGACCAACAATATAATATAAGTGAGTTACGAAATGGAATCTATTTTGCAAAAATCTACAACGACGAAAACCAAATAAAAGTGATGAAATTCATCAAAAAATAATTTTTCAAAATAGTTAGATTTACTATTTAACAAGCCATCAAATTAAGTTTTGGTGGCTTTTAAATTTTATTAGAAACATAATCATTTAAAATATTAGGGCACTCTCTACAGGTTTGGCTGTCTTTCCTATATTTCTTTTAGGAGCAGAAAAATTAGGTATTTTCGGCTGGCATTGGTCCCGCTATTCACTACACACGAGCGATAGCGAACTGACGAAGTAATCTCTTGTACTTCTCGTCTTTTGGGACGAGACAGT
>Ga0207975_100033_pt1 | contig 150364 bp, 123 predicted proteins | sample LakWasMe91_HOW11_2_FD_183913 | JGI IMG/M metagenome (GOLD analysis project Ga0207975, IMG submission 183913) | Freshwater sediment methanotrophic microbial communities from Lake Washington under simulated oxygen tension - Sediment Metagenome... | ecosystem: Environmental > Aquatic > Freshwater...
AGAAATAGACATCCAAATCACGATGGATTTGATCGAAAAAATTAAACCACACCAAATTTATGCCGCAGGCGATTTGGCAGATCCACACGGGACGCACAAAGTATGTTTGGATGCCGTTTTTGCAGCTTGCAAGCGACTAAAACCAAATGATTACATGAAAGATTGTTGGTTATGGTTGTATCGTGGAGCTTGGCAGGAATGGGGCATCGACGAAATCGAAATGGCCGTTCCGATGAGCCCTGACCAAGTTTTGGCAAAACGTCACGGAATCTTCAAACACCAGTCCCAAAAAGACGGTGTGGTATTCCAAGGCACTGATGCAAGGGAATTTTGGCAAAGAGCCGAGGATAGAAACGCTGAAACTGCAAACTTCTACAAACAGCTTGGATTGGCGACTTATGCCGCAATGGAAGCTTTTGTGAGATGGGAGTATTAATAAGATTGAGAGGTTGTCTATAGAGATATTGACAACCTCTTCATTATCCAATTTTTATTCAAATATTTTACAAATATTTGAATAAAAAAAGATAGTTGAGACTTTTGGTAAATGAAAAGCCCCAGTTATCTTAAAATAAAGCATAATAACATATTAAATATGTGTTCGAACACATAACGTTTGTATTTGAATAAAAAAAATTAGGTGAAAATAATTATAAAAATAAAAATATGGTTAGATCATTTTTCTTTGCGCTACTGTTGTGCAGCACATTGTCTTTTGCACAGGAAGTAAACATCATTCCTCAGCCAGTACAACTTACCAGAAATACAGGAAATTTTGTCATTACCCCACAAACAAGTTTGGTTGTTTCCAGCAATGCAGATAAATCGACATCTGCTTTTTTGAATAACTATTTGTCAGATCATTATGGTTTTAAATTGCCAGTAGTAAAAAAAGCAAGTAAAAACTACATTAAGTTCAAAAGCGGTAAACAAACTGACGGATTAAAGGGAGAAGCATACAGCTTGAAATCGGATGAAAAAGGGGTTGAAATTAACGGTAATTCGGCTATTGGAACTTTCTACGGAATGCAAACGTTAATTCAGTTGCTGCCAGTTGAAAAAAGCAACAGTCTATCAATTGCAGCTGTAGAGGTGAAAGACGAACCTCGTTTTGCGTACAGAGGATCCATGTTGGATGTTGGTCGTCATTTTATGCCTGTTTCATTTGTTAAAAAATACATTGATTATTTGGCTTTGCATAAAATGAACTACTTTCATTGGCATTTGACCGAAGATCAGGGGTGGCGAATTGAAATTAAAAAATACCCTAAATTAACCGAGATTGGTTCAAAGAGAAACGGATCCATCATTGGCAGATATCCTGGAAAAGGAAGTGATAACACCCCGGAAGGAGGTTTTTATACTCAAGAGGAGGTTAAAGACATTGTAAAATATGCTGCGGATCGTTTTATTACTGTAATTCCTGAGATCGAAATGCCAGGACACAGTGGAGCTGCGATTGCTGCTTACCCTGAATTGAGTTGTTTCCCGCAAGAGAAAACAAATCTTCCTGATAATATGATTTCTGATAAGAGTAAAGCGGAATTGGCAAATGGAAGAACAAAATTGGTTCAGGAAACGTGGGGTGTTCATGCAGATGTGTATACACCAACTGAAAATACGTTTAAGTTTTTGCAAGATGTTATTGATGAGGTGGTGACTTTATTTCCATCAAAATACATTCACGTAGGTGGTGACGAATGTCCTAAAGATGCATGGAAGAGAAGTGAATTTTGTCAAAACATGATAAAAGAAAAAGGATTTAAGGATGAGCATGAGCTTCAAAGTTATTTTATCCAAAGAATGGAGAAGTACATCAATTCAAAAGGAAGAACATTAATTGGTTGGGACGAAATTCTTGAAGGTGGTTTGGCTCCAAATGCAATTGTGATGAGTTGGAGGGGAGAGCAAGGCGGTATCACTGCGGCTAAAGATAAGCATCAGGTAATTATGTCCCCAGGTAGCCACGTTTATTTGGATCATTCCCAAACCAAAGATGAAAAAGAAGTTACAATTGGCGGTTTCACCAACCTAGAAAAAATTTATAGTTATGAACCTGTTCCAAAAGAATTAACAGCAGAAGAGTCAAAATATGTGTTAGGAGCACAAGGAAATGTTTGGACAGAATACATGCAAAATCCAGCGAAAGTGGAATATATGATTTTTCCACGTTTGAGTGCTTTAAGCGAAGTTTTATGGTCTCCAAAAGAAAGTAGAAACTGGTCTGAATTCCAGAAAAAAATTGAAACCCAGAAAAAAAGATACGACATCTGGGGAGCTAATTATTTTAAGGAATAAGATAAATATTAGGAATAGGAGAGACGACTAACTGGTCGTCTCTTTTTTATGGTTTGATCAGGGTTTACAATATTATAATTTTACTTTTTTAGGTCGAATGTTGTGTGCTTGATAAACTTTCGATTATAGGTATATAAAACGTGAATTTTTTTATCTGACGTTTGAATAATAGCCGGATAACTAAATTCACCTTCTTTTTGGTTTTCTAAATCAAATAGTTTTTCCCAATTTACGCCATCTTTTGAAAATTCTACGTCAAGAATATTTCTTCCGTTAAACCAATCTTTCCCCATTTTTAAAGGGTTATTTACCAATAAAAATGATTTGTTTGATAGGGTTAAGGCATCAATTCCTGAATTTGAATTGACAACTTTAATACTGTCAGTTTGATTCCAATTTTGTCCATTGTCGTGTGACCAACTTGTAATAAGCTTATTGTGTTTACTTCTGAAAAGCATTTGAATTGTTTTATTCGAATGAACTAAAAATGCGGGCTGGATAATATCGAAATTTTGATTGTTTTCGATAGTTATTTTTGTCCATTTACCTGTTGATTCTTCAAATGTTTCAACATGGCTTCTCCACAGATTATTTTCTACACTTTCTGTACTGCTACCACATAAAATAATTCCTGGAGTAACCTCTATTGGTTTGTTTTTTATCGGACCTAAAATACCTTCCGGTAAATATTGAGGATTGCTCCATGTTTTTCCATCATCAATTGAAGAAATCATCGCTCCAAACCATTCTCTCGGATTCTTTCCTACTTTATAAAATAAGTATAATTTTTTGCTTTTGCTCTTAAAAAGAACAGGATTCCAACAGGGTAAAGTATCTCCTTGTTTTATTAATGGTTTAATTAGGTTTTCAGGAGCTGACCACTTTTTATCTTTATAGGTTGCTATATAAATGCCAACATCTTTTGCTCCTTCATATTTACCACCAAACCAAGCCGACAGAATTTCATTTGGCTTTACTTCAACCAAGGTAGCAGCATGACTGTTGTTAGTAACGGGTATATCTGAGATATAAGAATTTGTTATGTTATAAACTTTTGGTGTTTCTTTTAGGGTAGTACAGGAAACAAAACAGGATAAAGATAATAGAACCAGATAATTAAATTTTGAAATCATTGCTTGAAAATTTTAAACATCAAATGAATAAAACACGATTATAATATCTGATTTTGCAGATATTTATATTAATCAAAAATAACTGCTTCTGCCGTGTTTATCAAATTAAAACTGAATAAAGAATACATTTTTATTTTGCTCTTATAAGCTCTAATTCAGAATTCCTAAGAATTATTTCACCTCCAATAAATCAAACATAATTTAGTTAAGTTTTTCGGTACTTTCCATTCGTAAACATTGTTCCGTTCCAAGATAAAGAGGGTTTCCATGTTTTTCTGACCAAAATCCTTCGAATACATCTTTGGTTACACATCGATAAACGGCGACTCCTTTGTAGGTTTTATTGTTGTCTCCTTTGTAGTTAAAATTAATGACAAGAATGTTGTCTTTGAAGAAACCGTATCCTTTTTGTTCTTGACTGTTGTTAATAAGCCAATGAGCAATAATCCGGTTGTTCTCATCCAGTGATAAAGTCAAAATACCTTTGTATGTTACTTCATTATTCTCCTCCTGATTGCTTCCTGAAATGGAATACTCACCAATTAAATCTTGTATAGTCATTTTATTTCCCGATACAAAAGTTCTCACCCCTAGCTTTATAGGTATGCTTACGTTTTAAGGTACAATTAGAGTACCATTTTGAACAAAACAAAACGAAGAAAACAAACAAATTTTTATCCATTATTTCTTTTGAAAAATTGTGTTTTTTGATAATCTGCTGTATTTTTTCTAGAACACATTAATCCAATGGTTAACGCAAATATATAGATATATTCGAGATAAAAAAAGTAAGATTTGGTTTGTATCGCAAGGTGACTCTTACTGAACAATTTACAAACATTTTATGAATGATTTAAATAAATTAGTCTATTTTTCTATTGATTTGTAAGATAATTATTTTAATTTTTTACTTTGAAGCGATTTGTATATATCGTAGGGGTTAATTATTAAAAAGCGCAAACTTCATGATTTTTAGAAAAATTAAAATTTCTAGCCAATGGAAGTTTTGTTTTTTAAAGTAAACTTAAAATATATTTTTGAGATATTTCTAATCAAAATTTAGTGCCGTGTCACGATTTTGCCATAAAAGTTAAAACGCTAAAAAGTCAGTAAAATTCGCTTTACCTTTTTGCGTGAGAAATGGTATTAATGAAAAAAGTTTTAGTCTTCAAAATTTAAAGGGGATAGAAATGAATATGAGCAAGGGAACTGTCCTGAAATTTAATTTTTAGGATAGTGAGAACAATACATTTTTTGGTTCGAACCACTCATCGCCCACAGAAATTTAAAAACCTCTAAAATCAAATGATTTTAGAGGTTTTTTTATAGTTCGAAATTTAGCCGCTAACTTAGGATGGATCTGGTGCAAAAGTAGGATCAGGGGATCAGGAACATATATTCCTTTGTAATCTCTTTTTTTCTAAATGGCAATATCAAAACTTCTTTGGCTATCTAATTCCAAGCAAAAAATACCCTTAAATTAGTTTCTAAAATTTATTTTACTCTTTTCAAAGCAATTTTACCCCAGAAATAAATGATAAAAAAGTCTGGTGTTAAAACAAATTAATTTTACCCTTTATTTAATAATAAAAACTAAATTTACCTCTTTAAAATTAGATTTACCCTAAAAAACAGAACGTAAATGAAAAAAGTAGGATTCACATGGCTTAAGGAAAAACTAGATATTCAAGGGTTTAAATTGACCCATGAATCATATATAGGGACAACGGATAAAACCGAATTAAGTTCTACAAATTCGATTGTACGAACATTCAAATCTAAATATGATGTAAATATTGACCACCCAATGAGTCATTTAGAATTTGCTCTGAAATATGATGATTTTAATCTCGCGTTCATCAAGGAAATTTTCACCTCTGTTGGCCATCAAACAATAGTTGACTACATCAAAGAAAATCCAAATAGAAAATATCCAAGAATCATTGGTTACTTGTATGAGTTTACCGGAGGAAAACCTATTGAAGTTAACGTTACTGCAACTAATTATGAGAATATATTGAATGTCTCGCGATATATAACAGGGGATATTACAAAAATAACTAAATGGAAAGTAAACGATAATCTTTTAGGACAAAACAAATTTTGTCCTATAATCAGAAGAACCTCTGAACTTAGTGGGTTACTCGATTGGAATATTGAAGAAGCAATTGAAAATTTAAAACACAAATACTCACCAGAAATTTTTAAACGAGCAAGCTATTATCTTTATAAAAAAGAATCAAAATCTTCCAGTGAAATAGAGAAAGAAGAACCTTCACAAGGCAGAATGGAGAAATTCATTGCATTATTGGAAGAAGCAGGGCAAAAAACCTTTGAAGAATCATTATCTGAGACCGAATTGGTACGTTTACAAAACGTCATTGTCGATCCCAGATATGCAGACGACGGTTTTAGGGATTTTCAAAACTATGTTGGACAGACAATGAGAGACTATACACAGAAAATACATTACGTATGTCCACCACCGCAATATGTAAAATTTCTGATGCAAGGGATACTTGATTTAAATAAAAAAAACTGTTCGACCAACTCAATTATAAAAGCTTCAATGGTATCATTCGGATATGTATATATCCATCCGTTTGAAGATGGTAACGGAAGAATTCATCGTTTTCTTATTCATGATATTCTTGTACGCGATGGTGTTGTTCCTAATGGTACAATACTTCCTGTTTCTGCTCAAATCCTTGCCCATATGGATGAATACGATACTACTTTGGAGCTACTTTCTAAATTGATTGAACGAAAAGTAAAATATGTTCTTAATGATGCAGGAGAAATGATTGTTGAAAACGCATCAGAAATAGAAGCCCTATACCGATTTCCAGATTTAACTAATCATACCGTGTTTTTGGCAAGAGCAATACAAGCTACAGTTAATAACGATATTCCTGAAGAACTGTATTTCCTTCAATGTTATGATGAACTCAAAGGCGAGATACAAAACATAGTTGATATGCCCGATAATAAAATTGACCGAATGATTTTGTTCCTCCATCAGAACAAAGGAAAATTAGCTAGTCGTAAACGCGATTTTTACAAGGAGTTAAGTGATGATGAAATCAAGCAAATGGAACAGGCTTATTATGAAGTATTCCAAAAGAGAAAACATCCAAATCAATGAAATTTTTAACCAAGCAACAACAATATTAAATATTAGAAATCCTCAGGTCTGCAAATTTAAATTTCAAGATTGAAACAAAAATTAATGACAGGATCTAAATTATAAAGATCAAAAAATGGCTTCACCAACACCATTAGATGTAATTCAACTATTCAAATCCGTTTTTAGAGGAAGAGAAGATGTGTTTGCGGTTCGTTGGGAAAAAGGAGGCAAAAAAGGCTATATGCCAGCATATTTTTATGACCCATATCGGTATCGAATTCATAAAATAAATGGAGGTACTTTTCAAAATTACACAGATAAAGAATATTTAATTCTAACTGAAAGGGAAATTGAGAAACACCTTAATGGAGAACAACATATTGGTATTTATCCTTTACTCAAAGAAAATACAGGAGAGAAGGGAGGTATTACTGCCGCTAAAGCAAAGCATCAGGTGATTATGACCCCATACAAAAATGTTTATTTGGATCTTAACCAAACCGAAAATGAAAAACAAGTTACTCAGGGAGGTCTAACCCTTATTGAAAAAGTTTATAATTATGATCCGGTTCCAAAAGAATTAACATCAGAAGAAACCAATTATGTTTTAGGTTCTCAGGCATGTCTTTGGACGGAGTACATTTCAAATCCAGCCAAAGCAGAATATATGTTGTTTCCTCGGTTGAGTGCTTTAAGTGAAGTTTTATGGTCTTCAAAAGAAAACAAAAACTGGATTGAATTCCAAAAAAAAATCGAGACCCAAAAAAAAAGATATGATATTTGGGGAACTAATTATTTTAAAGAATAGCTTCTTAAAAATTAAATGAAAAAGCGTTTGTTTGTTCTCAAAGGCTTAAAGGAATTAGTTTAGTTTTAGTGAAAATGGGTTCGGTATTTTATCGGGCTCATTTTATATAAAATTACAATCCTTTTCTAGTGCTTCTTCTTTTTTTACTTTTCAATTGAGTTCGTTTACAAGCTTAATAGAAGATATTTTGAAGAAAATTATTCGACAGACTAGTAATAACAAGCATTACAGGGTTATGATTAAAAACGGACAATCAATTTCTGAATGACCAATTCTAAAACCCTAAAATAATTTTTAACTATATTTGATCAATATCTACTCATTTTTATTTGCTTTAAATAATTTCACCCAACGGGCTATTCATTAAACTTTCTGAAGGATTTCTAGTCTTAAAATATTATTGTTTTCGAACACGTTTTGTTTATTTGCAAAAAAAAATGGCAGAATGATGGTTTTTAGTGTTGTCTTTGGCTGCAGATTAATTTAAATTTAACCTATGATTAAAAAAATACTTATTGTTGATGATCATTTTATTGTAAGATCTGGAATGTCACTTTTGTTGGAAAATGAAATAGAGGGCATTCAGATTTTTGGCGCCAATGATTTTCCGGAAGCACTCGTTGCATTGGAAAAGAATTTTTTCGACTTGGTCATATTGGATATCAATTTACCAGGAGGAAAAAAATATTATATGATTGACGATTTAAGGGAAATACAAAAGGATGTGAAAATATTAATTTTTTCGGCTCATGAGGAAGAAATTTATGCTTTTCGTTATATCCAGGCAGGAGCCAATGGGTATTTGAATAAGCTTAGCGAAAGCGATACCATTGTAAAAGCGGTAAAAACCGTTTTGGAAGTTGGAAAATATATTTCGATGGATATTCTTGAAAAGTTTATAGCTTTTTCCCAAAATAAGGGAGAAAAAAGCAATCCTTTGGAAGACCTTACTCAACGTGAATTTGAAATAGCCGAACTTCTTGTAAAAGGATTTGGCAACCTTGAAATAGCAAATGAATTGGATATAAAAATGACGACCGTAAGTACCCACAAATTAAACATTTTCAAAAAGGCTCATATAACCAACATCATTGAATTATCTGAATTATTTAAAAAATTTACGGTTTGACTAATTCAAATCCGTAATTATTTCAACTTTGGCTCCTTGTTCTTTTTTGTTGAAAAAATTGATGTCACCATTCAGTATATGTATTAATTCTACGATCATAAGAATTCCCATTCCGCTGTTTTTTAGCATTAATTTTTCTGCGGATTGTTGATTGCTTAATTGATTGTAATAAACCAAATCCTCTTCTTTAAATCCCTTTCCTGTGTCTTCTACTATAAGATATAATTTTTTGTTTTTAATATAGCTATATGTTTTAATGACTCCATCTTCAGTGTTTTTTATAGCATTATCAATGATGTTGTGGAGAATAACGGATAATATGTCCTTGTTTATTTTTGTTGTAATTTTTTCATCAATTTCATTTATTAAAATGTTATTGGAAGCCTCAGCAATTTCATGAAATAAATTGTGTTTCATTTGTACCAGTTCTTTTAGATGATAAACAGAATTCTCAGAGGATTTGCCTCCAAAGAAGATTTTGGAATAGGTTAGTAGGCTATCGATGAAATTGAATAATTGAAGTGTGGAAGAATAAACAGATTTTGTATTCTTTTTTAATTTTTCATTATCATAATTTTTAGCTTCCTCATAGATATATTTGTTGGTCATTGCCAAATACTTCAGCGGACTTTTTATATCGTGACTTATTGTTCCGATTAACTTTTTATGTTGGACAATTTCTGTTGATAATTCGATTTTGGTTTTTTCTAAGTCATTAACCATTTCACGTAATTGTGCCTTTTTGTTCTTAAGGTCTTTCTCTGAGAGGATCATTTTTTTTAATGTAATCACATAATAGATACTCGTGCTACTAATGATTATTAAAATGAAAAAAATGTTTATAATGATTAGATTGTCTTTAATTTTCCGGGTGCCGTCTCCAACAATATTTGAGAATCTATCTGCAGCGGCACCAAGCCTTTGGCATATTAAACTGATTTCTGATGAAAGCTTGCGCTTTGTTTCCTCATCTAGTTTTTCAACTTGAAGTTTTTGATGGACTTTTATACCTATTTTATGTAGTTGGTTTACTGATTCATCAGCGTTTTTCCATTCATCAATTGCTTTTTTAAGAAATGGTACTGTATTAAAATTCTTGAAAACCCAAATTAAATCATCTAAATCATCTTCTTTATTTCTCCCAGTCCTAAAACCTCTTTTTGCAATGCTGTCATTAAGGTTTTGAGTTAAAGCGACTCTTGCCAATTGGTCTCCCAATGGGACGCTCAATTCTTTATTAAATGATTCCCAATTTTTATTGTTTTCTGTATATAAATAAGTGATTAAATACCGGGAGGCCTTGTTTTGCCCTTTGGAATAATGTGACTCACCGTTTATGTATGCCCTTGATGCCGACAAAATTCTAATCGTAATATAGTTTATGACAATTAGTGAGGTACATGAAAAAAACAGGATGATATAGAGGAGGATTATATTGTGATTTTTTGATTTCGCTGAGTCTTTAATTTGAGTCATACTTTTTTATTTAGAATGTATAAATTAAGAAAATTAGTTAATTTTTTTAAAATAATTAACCTTTATGTTGATAATAATAAGATAATACATCTTAATGATTGTTTTATACACTCTTAAAAGAAATAGAATAGTATAGTTTTATTAGCTTGATAAGCATGAAGAATTTGTCCATACAGTGTTTTTTCTTTTGAAGAATTGCATATGGGTTTTAGCATTCTTCCTTTAATATGCTTCAAAATTGAATTTATGTGAATTAATTTACGGTTTGTGTTTTGTCTAATGAATTGAAAGAGTGTTTATTCAAATAATCAATTTTTAATTTTAACATTTGTTGTAGTTTTTCTCCTAGAATTAATTCTATGTCAATGTCGGTTTTTGTTTGCCTGAATTGAGTTTAAGTTTTTTCTTAAAATGTTAAATTTACTTGAATATTAGTTTTTTTTGGACATTTTTAAACATTAAATCTGGTATTTGTTAATTTTTATTGGCCAAATAATATTTTAACGAGTAAGACATTTTTCCTGTTTTCAAAATAATAAATAGAGTTCCAAATCTTATTTTATTAAAAAGTTTAAACCGTTATTCTATGAAAAAAAAATACCCAAGTCTTCCGTTCAATCAATTAGCTTATTTTATTGTACCGGCAAAATTGATTCATGGTGTATTCAGAAGAATATTGCTATTTATTGTATTTTATTTGTGTACGACAATAAATGTTTCCGCACAATGTAATACAGAAACGCCACTTCCTTTTATTAATGGGGGCAATTTTAATAGTTTGACTACAACAGGCAATATTACTGGGGGCTGTACTTTTTTGACATGCTCGGCTTCCAATGAGTCCAGATTGATAGACTCCGACCTGAATAATTTTGCTACGGCTACAGTTGCCCTTGGTGTGGGTGGTTTTGCAAATTATAGGGTGACAGATCCGAATATTGATTATCCGGCGGGGACTTATGCAGGTTATAGAATTAATACTGGCGGATTATTGGATGTAAATTTGCTCGGGGGAATAACAATCAAAACGTATTTGAATGGCACTTTTAGGGAATCAGCTAGCGCAGCTTCTCTCTTGAGTTTAGGGTTGCTTAAATTTACAGGTAGTGATTATGTTGTAGGGTTCAATACAAAAATGGGTTTTGATGCTATTGAAATTTCCGTAGGAGGTTTGGTTGGTTTGTTAACTAGTGTGAACGTCTATTATCCTGTAATAAGAAGTTATTGCCAAGGCCCTGCATTGACTTGTAATACGGCAACAGCAATGAACCTGCCGACTTATCCGGTTTATATAAATGGTGATCATACAGGGATTAGTGCTGTCGCATGTGTTAATTGTTCAGTGGATAATGCTGAAAACGCAATTAGCTCAGATGCAAATGATTTTGCTCAAATTACTTTAACTGCTGGGATAGCTGCATTGGGAAGGCTTTCAGTTAAAGACCAATTTACTGATTACCCAGCGGGGACATATGCCGGTTTTGAAATTGAAAACACCAATTTGCTAAATGTCTCAGCTTTAGCAAATGTAACAGTAACCACTTACCTTAATGGAATTCTTAAAGAAACAATTTCCGGAAATAATTTAGTAGCCGGGACTAATTTATTAAACACTTCAAGTCGAAACAAAATTGGTTTTGTTTCAACTACTGACTTTGATGAAGTTCAAATTTCATTAAATCAAATATTAGGAGTGACTTTAGGGACTACAAAAGTGTATAATGCTGTTTTCCAAAAATTTTGTGCCGGACCTGCTTTGGCATGTAACGCACAAACTGAGATGGTGGCTCCAACTTATCCTGTTTACATTAATGGTGAAAATACAGGTATTGGAGGAGCAGTCTGTGCCTTATGTTCTGTGAAAAATACTGAAAAGTTAATCGATAATGATGCATCTACTTATGCAGAAATTGATTTAACTACAGGAGTATTAGCATCAGGAAGTATTTCGGTAAAAGATCAAATAACAGATTATCCTTCAGGTTCATTTGTAGGTTTTACTGTTGGAAATCCTTCATTGCTGAACGTTAATGCTTTGGATGCAATTGCAATAACAACTTACCTTAATGGGGTTCTTCAGGAGAGTAAATCTGGGAATACAGCTTTGGCTATAGTTGGAACCAATCTTCTGTTAGGAAGTAGTAAACAGACTATTGGGTTTGTTACTACACAACCATTTGATGAAGCCCGTATTACAGTACTGAACACGGCGACAGTAAATTTGGGACTCTTAAAAGTGTATAATGCTGTTTTTGAGAATTTGTGTCCTGTAACATTACTATGTAATACAACTTATTCCTGGACAAATCCAACTTTTCCTGTTGTTGTAGATAATAGTAAAACGGGTGTAGATGGAGTGGCCTGTGTTTCCTGTGCGGTTGATGATACGAATAATGTATTGACAGCGAGTACGACTGATTATGCCAGAATTAGGGTTACAGCTGGAGTAATAGCTCCGTCATCCATTGCAGTTCTAGATCAATTATCGACTTATCCGAAAGGCACTTTTGCAGGGTTTACAATAAGAGACAGAAATAGTTTAGTTCAGCTGGATTTATTCAGTGCTTTGACTGTTTCTACTTATTTGGATGGTGTTTTTCAGGAATCAAGAAATGCCGGGAACTTATTAAATCTATCTTTATTGACACCTTATGGTTCCGGTTCCGGAATATATAACGTGGGTTTCAGGGCGACTAAATCTTTTGACGAAATTAGGATTACAGTTGGGTCACTTGCCAGTGTAATAAATGATATTGATGTGTTTGGGGCATTTGTTAATACATCAGGTACTAGCGGAGGAACATTGTTTTGTGCTGTTATAGATGCGGTAAATGATAATTTTCCTCAAATTTCAGGACTTACAGGAAATTCTAATGTAGGGAATGTATTGACAAATGATACTTTAAGTGGAAATCCGGTAGCAATTAGTGATGTAGATTTAACAGTAACGAGTCCGGCTACCCCTAAATCTTCAGGTGCGCCTGTGCCTTCTATAGATTCTGTCACTGGTATAGTAAGTGTTCCTGCGAATACTCCGGCAGGGGCTTATTCAATAACTTATCAAATTTGCTATAAGTTAAACGCTTTGACTTGCGATAGCGCAACGGTAACAGTAACGGTAACGGCAGCAGCCATTGATGCCGTAGCGGATAATAGTACAATAAACGGATTAACCGGGGGGGATGCAGGAATCAATGTTTTTGGAAACGATAAATTAAACGGAGTAGCGGTTAATCCATCAGACGTAAATTTTAGTTCTACACCAAGCGGGCCATTAACGGTAAATGCCGACGGTACGGTTACGGTATTGCCAAATACCCCAGCCGGAATTTATACGGTAGATTATACCATTTGTGAAAAATTGAACCCGACAAACTGTGATACAGCCACTGTAACGATAACGGTAACTTCAGCTGTGATTGATGCCGTAGATGATAATGGTACAATAAACGGTGTAATTGGAGGAGATATAGGAATCAATGTATTTGGAAACGATAAATTAAACGGAGTTGCGGTAAATCCGTCAGCTATTAATTTTAGTTCTACACCAAACGGGCCACTAACGGTAAATGCCGACGGTACAGTTACGGTATTGCCAACTACTCCCGCAGGAACTTATACAGTAGACTATACCATTTGTGAAAAATTGAATCCAGGCAATTGCGATACGGCTACAGTTACGGTTGCAGTTACAGCTCCTGTAATTTTGGCCAATGATGATACGGCAACTATTAATGGCTACACAGGTGGTGTTCCTCCAGTAAATGTCCTTACAAACGATACCCTAAACGGAACACCAGTCACCCCATCAGAAATAACTTTGACTTCTACACCAAACGGGCCATTGACTGTAAATACAGACGGTAGTATAATGGTGGCACCTAATACTCCCGCCGGAACTTATACTGTTACGTATCAAATCTGTGAAAAATTAAATCAAGGTAATTGTGATACTGCTACAGTAACAGTAACAGTAACTGCCGCTGTAATTTTGGCTAATGATGATGTTGGAGATACTGTTGGTACTGTAGCTGGAGGTACTGCATTACAAAATGTTTTAGGAAATGACACTTTGAATGGATTTTTGGTTAACTCATCACAACTTAACATCACATTTGTGAGTTCTACCAATCCGGGAATTAGTCTATCAGGAACTGATGTGGTAGTTGCTGCAGGAACTCCAGTAGGCAATTACACATTGACATACCAAATTTGCGAAAAATTGAATCCTGCGAATTGTGATTTGGCAGTTGTAAATGTAGTTGTAGCATCTACAGCACCTACTATCTTGGCAAATAATGATACGGGAACACCTGTTAATGGTTATTTAGGAGGTACTGCATTTACAAATGTTCTAGTAAATGACACTCTAAATGGAGCTCCAGCAACCACTTCCAACGTTGATATTTCATTTGTAGGTTCAACTGATCCCAGAATCACTTTATCAGGTACCGATGTAATAGTTGCGGCGGGAACTCCTGCAGGAACCTATTCATTGGATTATAAGATTTGTGATAAATCAGACTCAACAAATTGTGATGGTGCGAGAGTAACCATAACGGTTATTCCAGCTGTAATTTTAGCCAATGACGATACCGGAACAAATATTGAAGGCCATTTAGGAGGTACCGCTTTTTCAAATATTTTAACAAATGATACTTTGAATGGCGCAGCAGTTGCTTCATCACAAGTTAATACAACATTCGTTAGTTCTACTAATCCAGGAATCACTTTATCGGGTACGGATGTGATAGTTTTAGCGGGAACTCAAGCAGGAAGTTACTCTTTAACCTATCAAATCTGCGAGAAATTAAATCCATCAAATTGTGACACGGCTACTGTAACGGTTACAGTTATAGCTCCTGTTATTTTGGCTAATAACGACGCTACTTCCATTAATGGTTACACTGGTGGTATAGCTCCTGTAAATGTTTTGACAAACGACACCCTAAACGGAAATCCTGTAAATCCATCTGAAGTAACATTGATTTCTACACCAAACGGACCATTGACTGTAAATACAGGAGGAACCATAACTGTGGCACCAAATACGGCAGCAGGAGACTATACGGTTAACTATCAAATCTGCGAGAAATTAAACCCATCTAATTGCAGTACGGCTACTGTAACGGTTACAGTTACAGCAGCCATAATTTTAGCCAATGACGACACTACATCTATTAATGGTTACACAGGTGGTACTCCTTCTATAAATGTCTTGACAAACGACACCCTAAATGGAATTCCGGTAATCCCATCGGAAGTAACGTTGACATCTACACCAAATGGGCCATTGACTGTAAATGCTGACGGAAGTATAACTGTGGCACCAAATACGGCAGCAGGAAACCATATGGTTACCTATCAAATCTGTGAAAAATTGAACCCAACCAATTGTGATACTGCTACAGTAAGCGTAACAGTGACTGCTGCAGCAATTGATGCGGTAGACGATAGTTTGCCATCAACATTAGGTTTAGTTGGTAATTCAAATATTGGAAATGTATTGACAAACGATACTCTGAATGGAAGTCCGGTTGTAATCGGTGATGTTAATTTGACCGTATCAACTCCAGCGACACCTGCATTTGTTGGTGCCCCGGTTCCGTCTGTAGATCTTGCTACTGGAGTAGTTGGTGTTCCTTCTGGGACTCCTGCTGGAAATTACACTATCACGTACCAAATATGTGAAAAATTGAACCCAACAAATTGTGATTCTGCAACCGTAACAATAACAGTATCGGCAGCAGTAATTGATGCGGTGGCTGATGCCAATACTGCACCAGTTTATGGAAACACTGGAGGTAACACCGGAATTAATGTTTTTGCAAATGATACTTTGGGAGGAAACCCTGTAAATCCAGCGGATGTTAATTTTAGTTCTACACCAAATGGGCCATTAACAATAAATACTGATGGTAGTGTGGTAGTAGCACCAAATACCCCTGTTGGAACTTATACAGTAGCTTATACCATTTGCGAAAAATTGAACCCAACAAATTGTGATTCTGCGACCGTAACAATAACGGTATCTGCAGCAGTAATTGATGCGGTGGCTGATGCCAATACAGTACCTGTTTATGGAAATACTGGAGGTAACACCGGAATCAATGTCTTTGCAAATGATACTTTGGGAGGAAACCCTGTAAATCCAGCGGATGTTAATTTTAGTTCTACACCAAATGGTCCATTAACGGTAAATACAGATGGAAGCGTAACGGTAGCTCCAAATACTCCAGCAGGAACTTATACAGTGGCTTACACCATTTGTGAAAAATTAAATCCAACCAATTGTGACACTGCTACAGTAACCGTAGTGGTATCCTTCTCAAGTATTGCTGTTGTAAAAACAGGAGTAGTAGGAGGAATAGGGAAAGTAGGTGATTTGATTACTTATACTTTCACAGTAACCAACACAGGGAATACTACTTTGAATAATGTCGTTATTAACGATGTTTTAACCAATAGTGTAAATCTGGCAGTAAACCCGAATGTTTTAGCCCCTAATGCTATTGGAACAGCAACGGTAACTTATACAATTAAGCAATCGGATATTGATGCTGGAAAAGTAACGAACAGCGCTACGGTAACGGGAACCACACCAACAGGCGGTACAGTGACCGACACATCAGGAACTACTATTACGAATGATACACCCACGGTAACTACATTGAGTTCAAGCTCTGGAATAGCTGTTGTTAAAACCGGAGTTGTAGGAGGAACTATAAAAGTGGGTGATTTGATTACTTATACTTTTACGGTAACTAACACCGGGAACACTACTTTAAATAATATCGTCATTAATGATGCTTTGACCAATAGCGTGAATTTGGCTGTAAGCCCAAGTACTTTAACTCCAAATGCAATTGGAACAGCAACGGTAACTTATGCAATTAAACAATTTGATATCGATGCAGGAAAAGTAACGAACAGTGCCACTGTAACAGGAACTACACCAACTGGCAGTACAGTGACCGACACATCGGGGACAACGATTGCCAATAACACTCCTACGGTAACTACCTTGAATTCAAATCCTGGTATAGCGGTAGTGAAAACAGGGGTTGTTGGTGGAACTGTAAAAGTGGGTGATTTGATTACTTATACTTTCACGGTAACTAACACCGGAAATATTACGTTGAGCAATATTGTAATAAACGATGCTTTGACCAATAGCGTGAATTTGACTGTAAGCCCAAGTGCTTTAGCTCCAAATGCGATTGGAGCAGCAACAGTAACTTATGCAATTAAACAATCGGATATTGATGCCGGAAAAGTAACCAACAGTGCTACAGTAACAGGAACTATTCCAACAGGCGGTACAGTGACCGACACATCGGGTACTGCGATTAACAATGACAATCCGACAGTAACAACATTAAATTCGACTTCGGGAATTTCAATTATGAAAGAAGGAACTTATGAAGACAAAAATAAAGATGGTATTGCTAATGTAGGGGACGTCATTAATTATTCATTTACAGTAACCAATACAGGTAATGTTTCTTTAAGCAATATTGCAATTCAGGACAACAATGTACCTGCCATAAAAGGGACTTTGAATTCTTTGGCTGGAGGTGCTTCAGATAGCGTTACTTTCACAGCGGTGTATCCGATTACCAATGCTGATATAGCGTTAGGATATGCTTACAATTCGGCTTTAATATCGGCAATCACTTCTACAAATAACTCGGTTATGGCTGTATCGGTTGATCCGACTCCTTGTACTCAATGTCCAATATTATCTAGTTGTTTGACATGTACCATAACTGCAATACCTCAATCACCTTCTATTGCTATTGTGAAAAAAGGAATTTTCAAAGACGAAAATGGAGATGGTTATGCAGAGATTGGAGAAACAATTGATTATTCCTTCACAGTGATGAATACAGGAAATTTACCGCTTACCAATGTTACTCTTACGGACGCTTTACTTGGAATTGTTATTTCAGGCGGACCAATAAACTTGGCGGTAGGAGCCACTGATGGTACATCATTTAAAGGGACTTATCACATAACTCAGCAAGATATCGTAAAGGGATCTGTAACCAACCAAGCTAAGATAAAAGGAATAACTCCAACAGGAGCAGAAGTGACTGATATGTCTGACGATGATAGTCCATTGCAAGACGATCCAACAGTTTTGGGAATTGAAGGCTGTAGTTTGGAAGTCTTTAATGCCGTATCTCCTGATGGAGACGGATTGAACGATATTTTCCGTATCAGGGGAATAGAGTGTTATCCAAAAAATACTGTTCAGGTATTTAATCGTTGGGGTGTTAAGGTGTATGAAGCTGATGGATATAATAATGATACAGTTGCTTTTAAAGGAGTCTCCGAAGGCAGGGTAACAGTGAATAAATCAGAAGGATTACCTAGCGGAACCTATTTTTATGTTATTAAATACGAAGATTTTAGTGGTTCCGGAATTGATAAATCGGGTTATTTGAATATAAGCAGGGATTAATTTGAATGATTTCGAGCGAACATTATTATTTCTTCTGAATAAAAAAATAAAGAATATGAAAAACCTACTAATTGTTTTATTGTTAGTGAATCTATCAATATATGCGCAACAAGATGCTCAATATACCAATTATATGTACAATACAATCAACATTAATCCGGCTTATGCGGGTTCCCGCGGAGTTGCCAGTATTTTTGGATTGTATAGGACCCAATGGGTAGGACTGGATGGAGCACCAGTTACGAGTACGGCTTCTTTTAATAGTCCAATTGAAAATTCAAATTTAGGTATAGGACTTTCTTTTGTAAATGACCGGATAGGAGCGTCAAATGAGACTTCAATTTCCGCCGACGTATCATATACGATTCGAACTTCCGATACTTATAAATTATCCTTCGGAGTAAAAGGAACCGCTAATTTATTGGATGTCGATTACTCAAAATTGAATCGATATGATATAATTGATCCTAAATTTCAGAATAATATCAATAGTGAGTTTTCACCCAATATTGGTGCCGGGCTCTATTTTTATTCGGACAAACTTTATCTCGGTTTATCCGTCCCAAATATTTTGGAAGCAGATCAATACAATGATAATGATGTAGCTACTTCTTTGGAACGAATGCACTTTTATTTGATTGGAGGTTATGTTTTTGATTTAAGTCCGAGTCTTCAATTTAAACCCGCTGTCATGTGCAAAACGGTGGTTGGATCTCCAATGCAGGTTGATTTATCCGCTAATTTTATGTTCAATGAAAAATTTGTTCTCGGTGCGGCTTGGAGATGGGATGCAGCAGCGAGTTTTATGGCAGGATTTCAAGTTAGCCAAGGCTTGTATATTGGATATGGTTATGATTTAGAAACTACCCAATTGGCCAATTATAACTCGGGATCGCACGAAATATTTTTGCGATTTGAGTTGTTCAAAAAACACGAGAGAGTTGTATCACCTAGATTCTTCTAAACAAAGCGACAATCATGAAAAAAACTACCTATATTTTTGTATTTATCATTAGTGTGATGAATATCTATTCGCAAAAATCGAGTTTGGCTAAAGGAGATAAAGAATATGGTCAATATGCCTACGTTGATGCGATAAAAACATATGAAAGAGTATTTGAACGAGGATTCAAATCGCCAGAAATGATCGAAAAATTAGCAAACTCTTATTATTTTAAAGCTGATCTACCGAATGCAGCTAAGTGGTACGGCGAACTATATGCTGCTAATCCGAATTTAACTTCTGAAAACTTTTATCGTTATGCTCAGTCTTTAAAAGCAATTAAGGACTATGAAAAGGCCGATCAAATGATGGCAAAATTCACTCAAATGAATGCTAATGACCGAAGAGGAAAATTGGCTGGTGATCAAAAGGATTATCTGGTACTTATAAAGAAAAATTCGGGGAGATACATTATAGAAAATCTTGGAATTAATACCGAGTATTCTGATTTTGGAAGTTCTTTTTTCGGAGATAAAATAGTTTTTACTTCTGGAACGACTAACGGAAGGATCCATGAAAGAATTTGTCCTTGGACCGGTGAAGCCTATACAAATTTATATATGGCTAACAAAAGTACTGACGGAACGCTATCAGCAGTTGAAACCGTTTCTTCTACTATTAATTCAAAATACAATGAATCGACAGCAGTTTTTACCAAAGACGGAGAAACGGTTTATTTTACCAGAAATAATTTTTTGGAGAAAAAAGGAAAAGATAGGGATGGAAGCATCTTACTGAAAATATACAGAGCAAAATTTAAAAAAGGAGTTTGGAGTGATGTAACTGAATTGCCGTTTAACAGTGATAGTTACAATGTTGCACATCCGGCTTTGAGTCCCGATGAGAAATACCTCTATTTTGCATCTGATATGCCGGGGACATTAGGGCAATCGGATATTTTTAAAGTGGCTATTAATTTTGACGGTAGTTTTGGATCGCCTGAAAATCTGGGAGATGTTATAAATACTGAAGGAAGGGAAACATTTCCGTTTGTTAGTGATGACAATGAACTTTATTTCTCTTCGGATGGACATCCGGGTTTAGGCGGTTTAGATGTATTTGTTTGTAAAATTGAAAAAGATAAATGGTACAAAAAAGTTTTAAATGTGGGCGAAACATTGAACAGTTCCAAAGACGATTTTGGTTTCCTGATTAATTCGGGTACAAAGCTTGGTTATTTTACATCTAATAGGGATGGTGGAGCCGGAAAAGATGATATTTATAAATTTAAAGAGGTTAAAAAAATCCAGTATCCTTGTGATCAATCGTTGGCTGGAAAAGTTACTGATAAAGCTACCGGAGTATCGCTTGCCGGATCAAAAGTTTCTTTGTCTGATAGCGAATATAAAATGCTAAAAGTGGTTATTGCGGATAAAGATGGTAAATTCGATTTTGGAGCAATTGGATGTAATGCTAAATACCACATTAGGTCTGAAAAAGAGGAATACATAACTACTGAAGTACCCGTGGCAATTCCCGATGAATCCGGGTCAACATTCGTTCCATTACTATTGGAGAAAGCAATAAAAGAGATGAAAGTGGGCGATGATTTAGCCAAAGTATTGGAATTAAAAACTATTTTGTTTGATTTGGATAAATCCTATATCCGTCCTGATGCGGCTCTAGAGTTGGCTAAAGTTTTTGATGTGATGCAGCAAAATCCAAACATGATAGTCGATATCCGATCTCATACTGACAGCAGAAACAGTGCCGATTATAATAGAAAACTTTCCGATAGAAGAGCGAAATCAACAATGAACTGGCTGATAAAAAATGGAATAGACAAAAGTCGTTTAACAGCAAAAGGATATGGGGAATTCCAATTGCTGAATAAATGTTCAGATGGTGTAAAATGTTCGGAAGCGGAACATCAGGTGAATAGAAGAAGTGAATTTATTATTGTGAAGCAATAGATTTGATTGTCATTTTTTACAAAAAGTTTGTTTTCAAATTATAATTATAAAACAAACTTTTTGTAAATATTCTCATCATATTTTTTAAAATTTAAGTTAAAAATATGCCACAAATTGTTTTTTTAAAGAAGCTTCTGTCTTACAATCTTCTTAAACTTTTGCTAATAGTGTTTCTGTCTTGCGGTTTGCTCATTTTTATTAATCTTTTTACAATTAAAATTTTATCGGCAAGCAGAGCTTATGTCAATGGAGAATCGCATTATTCAAAGGCTCAAAAAGATGCAGTTAGGCATCTTATTACTTATATGTATACCCAAGATATAAGAGAGTGGAAACTTTTTAATGAAGAATTGAAAGTTCCTTTAGGAGATGGTGCTGCCCGAATTGCTCTTTTGACCGAAGGTGTTGACGAGGAGATAATTAAAGATGGATTTAGGGCAGGACGAAATAGTGAGTATGACTTAGATAATCTCATTTGGTTGTTCAGAAATTTTAAGGATGTACCTTTTTTTACAAAAGCCATTAAAGAATGGGAAGAAGGGGATAAAATGATTCAGCAATTGCAGCGGTTTGGAAATAACATTCACCCTGATGTTGAAACTTCAAATTTGGATTCCGAAGTCAGAAAAAAAATCCTTTGGCAGCTTGGTGTTATCAGTAATAAGTTAACGATCAATGAACGTAAATTTTCCAATACAATTGGAGAAGGAACGAGGAAGATTAAAGATTTATTACTGCTTGTAAATGTCCTTTTTATTTTGATTATAATCAGCAGTGTGAGCTATTATTATTCATTAATGGTCAAAAGGCTTATCGATTCCAAAAAAGAAATTGAGATTAAAAATGGAAACTTGTCAATGCTTAACCATGAACTTGACAATTTTGTGTACAGTGTTTCGCATGATTTAAGGTCTCCAATTACTTCCCTTAAGGGATTGATCGAATTGATAAAATTGGAAGACGATTTAGAAAAGATTAATTATTATCTGATGTTGATGACTCAAAGTCTGAACAGGCAAGATCAGTTCATAAAGGATATTATTGATTATTCAAAAAACAAGCGAATTGAAACAAGTATAAAAACCGTGAGTTTGAGCATGTTGATTGATGAATCAATTAGCTTGCACAGCCATAATAAAAGTGCTGATAAAATTACGATCACAAAAGATCTATTAATTGATGAGGTTCAAAGTGACAGCTTAAGACTTAAAATTATAGTGAATAATTTGATTTCAAATGCTATAAAATATGTGGATGAGGAAAAAAATGAAAATACAATAGCAATCAGAACCTATAATTCGGGAGTTTTTCATAAAATCGAAATTGAAGATAACGGTATTGGGATTCAGGAGGAACATAAAGAGAATATCTTCGATATGTTTTTTGTGATCAATAGCAATAAAGGATCCGGTTTAGGACTTTATATAGTCAAAGAAACATTGAATAAGCTAAATGGTAGTATTTCAGTATCTTCAGAAAAAAATGAAGGAAGTAAATTTACTGTAACAATACCAAATCTGTATCTAAATGGAAATTAAATATGATTTTTTATTGATTGAAGACAATCACATTGATCAGTTCGTTATGACACAATTGTTTAAAAAAGTGTTTAATGTGACAGAGGTTAGTATTGCTAATAATGGGAGGGAGGGGATTGATTGGATTTATAAGAACAGAAGAAAAATTAGTAACCCTTTGGTTATTTTGTTGGATATCCAAATGCCAATTATGAATGGATTGCAATTCTTATTTGAGTACGAGTGTTTAGAGGAAGAATTAAGAAAGGGCACACAGATTTTTATGCTTTCCTCATCATTAGATATTGATGAAATTCAGTTTCTTAAAGATAATAAATATGTTACCGACTTTTTGAGTAAACCAATTTCTCTAGATAGATTTAGGGAGAGATTAAATACTTGTCTTTAGTAATACGTTAGTTTTATAATGTATCGGTTATCAATTTGCATTGCTCAATTAAGATCAGAATTAGATGCTCAGTCACACCGTTTTTTGCAATAAGTCCTGCATCTGTTCAGACAGAGGACTTACTATTGTAATTATATAAAAGAATTGGACATTTACAAAAAGCCTTCATCCGCAAAGGAGTAATAGGATTCCGGAGTAATAATTAGTGAATCTAAAAGTGCGATATCAAGTAGTTTCCCGGCTTCTTTAACTTTTTGAGTAATTTTCCGATCTAATTCAGAAGCAATTAGCTGTCCGGAAGGATGGTTGTGGACAATCATTATAGCTGATGCTTTGGCTTTGAGAGCAGCTGAAAACACTAGGCGAACATCTACTATAGTGCCACTAATTCCTCCAGAGGAAAGTTCAATGATTCCGAGGGCTCTGTTGGCCTGGCTTAGAAATACTACTTTAAATTGTTCCAGTAGTTCTATTTTGTTGAAATCCCAAGTGGACAGTATCAGTTTATAAGCTTCTCTGGAGGATTTGATTTGAGGTCTTTGAGAGGCTTTAATTTTGGTTCTGTAGATGAGTTCGATTTCCGATACGGCTTGCCAGTTTTGATTTTGAGTTTCCATAATTTTTGATGTTTAAGATTAATTATGGAACCCAATTCGGGCATTGATAAGCGAGCGCAAAAAGCAACGCAATAAAGCAGGCCTTAGTCTGCATTTATGGTGGAATTTTTTGCTGCGAACCGATAAGATGCCCGAACTTTGCGATGGAATTAGGCGCCAATTTCCTAAAAGGATTACTAATTCTAAAAAGGTTAATAGCCTAAGGGTGTCTGCTCGGGGCAAAAAAAATAGTCGAATCCAGGTATGAAACAAGAGAGGCTTTTCGCTAGGAAAAGCCCCTTTTTGTTAAAGACTTTCGGGATTTTGTTGTTCGAGGCGAGAGCGGATTTGATAGAGATTTTGTTCCATAAGGGTCAGGATGCTTTTATGGTATTTTGACGGTTTGTTTTTAAAGCCCCTGCACTGGATGACTTTCATTTTGGATAGGGAGAATTCAAGGGTTTCTATGGGGTGGTTGTCCAATTGGGCAGAGAATACGAGCGAATCTGTTTTGGTGTAGTATTCATTGGTAAAAATACAGTGGGAGAGTAAATCGCCTTCCTCCATAAAATCCCGAACGTTTTCCAGTACGGATAGGCTTAAGTTATCTTGAGAAAAGCGAAGCCCGAAAAACGGCTCTTTTTCTTGGGCATATAAAACCTGCGCTTTTTGGATTTCAGAGCGGATTTGGAGCAGGTATTTTTTGCGCTGAACCGCCCTTTTTTTACTAACCAGCCTATCATGGGCCTCATTGAGATTGTCAGGGCAGACAAAACCAGAACAGCTGAGGTCTTTTTTGAACCAGCGAAGCAGGGAAATATAATCTTCCCATATTTTAAAATCTTCAATTTTGTAGTTGTTTTTAAGGCAGGTTTTCACCGCCTTCCAATTTTCCTTTACGTGCTGTGCGTGGGAGGTCAGATAATAAGAAAGCAGAGAAGTTTGTGAAGCTTTAAGAAGGGTTTCGGAGCGGGGGTCTTTTAAAAGCGAAGTAAACAGTATCTGTGGGGCGATGTTGTAAAAGCCAGTTTTAAAGCCATTTCTTTTTAGCAGAGGCAGTACTTTTCTATTGGGAAACACTCCGTAGGGATTGATTCTGTATTTGGGGGAGTTTTGAAAAATTTTGGGACGGATTTCAAGGGAGGAGGAGTATTGCCACTGGTCATAGGCATGGGAAAACATATTGGTACTGATACTCATACTGCGGACTTCCCCTTGGGTGTTTATCCAGTGCTGCATCACTTCTTTGTGAAAGTAGGAGGGCAGGCAATTCTTTTTCATGTGTTTGTGCGAACAGATGATGCGCACCACCTGATAGCCTGCGCATACGTCCAAAGTGGCGGCATATTCAATTTCATTGAAATACACCCGATTGCAGTCCTGCATTTTGAGTTTTCCTGCACAGGCTGTACATTTTATAAATTTTGTGCAGGCTTCGTTTGCATAGTCAGGCTTCCAAGAGTGGTTGCATTCCAGGCAATAAAATTTTCCTCGGGAGAGCACTCCCCATTTAAGGAAAACTGTTTTTTCTGCCCAGGCGTGTACCTTTGACGGGATTGGGGCAAGTGAAGCGCTAAGGCTTGTTATTTCTTTCTCGGTGTGGGTTTTCGGTGTCATAAGTCAAAAAGGGTTAGGGCGGTTTGCACGGTTTTAGGAGTTTCTTTCACGGGAGTTTTGTCTACCACCTTTTGGGTGGTTTCGATCGGGGCGGAGAATAAATCCGTCTGCGGGGGCTTTTTTACGGTTATAGCGCATTTGATTTCTGCAGGTGAGGTGATTGTATCATCTATATAATATTGGACAGCTATATCAAAAATCTCGTTGTCGACAAAGGCATTTAGCCCTGTTTTTTTGACTTCGCTTATAATGTGTTTGATGCACTGTTCTAAATTTTTAGAGGGCTTTGCAAAAGCGAGGGAGAAAGCGGTATCATTTACCGCTTTCTCTTTGAGAAAATTCTCGATGATATTTTTAAAAGTTTCGGAAGCGTCCATCACTCAAAAGATTTAAAATTTTAAAAGGTGTTATTCAAAACTGTTTCTGTAGATGTCATAGCAGTATTCTTCTAAACAGAGCCAACACATAAAGGTGTAGTGGGGAAGCCCATAGCGGTTGGCAATCGGTTCCCCCAATGATTCTTCGAGTTCGGTTTTGATGTTTTCCAAATCCTCCAAATGTTCGATGTAAAAGGCTTTGCAGTCGGAGTGATAAATAAATTCGCCTATCATTCCGCTAATGCATCCACCACGTTGCAGGTCAAGCAAAAAGGATTTGAGTTTTTCTTTTTTGGTTCCATCATAGGATTCCATATTGTTGCGGATTATCGCATTGAATGTGCGACTTACATCATAGTCGCTGAACATTGATTTTGTCAAGGCTTTCATATGCAGATATTTATTGTTTTTTATTGGTCATATGTAATTGTTTCACCTGTTCGTCCCGATAATCATCGGGACTCGAGTCGCATATCTTCATTGGTGCTTGCAACTAATACCCAGTCATGCTCATTTCATAATTCATTTCTTTAGGCTTATACATTTTATTGCGGGCTGTTAAAAAGGGAGGTCATCAGGGGCTTTGTCGGACTGGGTTTCCATCATCGTATTGTCCTGTGCCTCTTTTGGGAATGAGAGGATTTTAACATGACTGGTGTGAAAGGTAAGGCTGCCGTGTGCTTGCGCATCACTTCCGATATAGGCATTGCACCCAATGCGTCCGAAGAGTTCCACGAGTGCCCCTTTCTTGAGCCACTGCGCTATTTTGGAACTGAGCCAATAGGAGCATTCGATAAAGGTTACTATTTTTTTAAATTCGGATGCCCCTTTGGGTTTATAGCTGTCGTTAATCGCTATACTGAAATTAACGACTTCGCGGTCTCCGTTTACTTTACAAACGGTGGCGTCTTTTGTAATTCTTCCTGTAATTTCCATGACATACAATTTTAAAGGTTACTGTTGTTTTGATTTTTTCCCAGTCCCCGAAATGAATTTTTTCAAAAGAAAACGGGAAAAAAGAAAGCACAAGTAGAGTGTCCGAATTGGAAGCCGGAGTGCTATAAGTCCCGAAGGGTGGTGGAGCGGCAGCGGAGCCATTATGCGCATGCAGGCGAGGGAGGACACTACTTTAGCTGCCCTTTTAACCCGTTTTGAATGAAAATTATGTCCTAAATGATAGAAGCTATTTGGATTTGTTCAGAAACAAGTGCTGCAGAAATGTTATTTAGGCAAAGGAAAGTTTGTGATTTCAGTGGGGGAGTTTCCGCAAACGATGACAGCAACAACCAAGGGTAAGCCCAGAATGAATATTCCTTTGGCTTTAAAATAGAAAGGCATAGGAGAGAGAAGAAGGTTTTTTTATGGTATTGCAGGGCTGTTATGGTATTGAACAGGCGAACAAAAAAGAGAAAAAGGGAAAATCCATAACCATCGATTAGGTAGGGAGAGAATTTCCAAACAGAACTGTCTTCATGGGGAGGCATTGAATCTCCCTTAACAGGAAAGTTTCTGTCTTTTTCGAATACTAAAAAGGACAAAGAAATCTGTTGCAGATTTTCAATATATTCCGGATCGGCATAGCCATTCAAATAACCAGCCTTTACTTTTTAGGTCACCACTCCAATATAATTCATTAAATTATTTTTTCTTAATAACCAAATGTGATTGTGTAGGGGCATCGAGTAAGCGCACCATTTCAGAATTGACGATATCCTGAATATCCTATTTGATTTGTAGGTAATTCCGTTGGATGATTGAATGGTCAAGTTTTCGAACGGGAGGAATCTCGGTATAATTGGCTTCTTCTTTTAGGAGCGCCTGATGATCGTTTATGATTTCAGAGTGGAAGGTTTTAAGTTCGATTTTATAGTCGGGGTTATCGGCAACCATCCCTACAAATTCGCCTGAACTTAGCGTGACTATTTCGGAAGGACGTACGGCGGCTTCGAGCTGTTTGGAACGGCTAATGGAGGTATCGTTGCTATTAATCGAAAGGCTTTCCCTGTCTTGCATGATTTTACCGATGCGTTCCGAGAGGTGTTTTTTATGTGAATTTGTTGGAGGGATCTTTATTTGGAAGTGAGGCATTATATGGCTATCGTCTGGACACAAATATATAATTATGCAATAATGAACTACGGATGGCACCGATAATATAGATTTAAAAAGATTAAGATTAGTAAAATCCGTGTCATCCGTATGCTATTTTAGAGGTGTCCATGCGGTAGCTTATAAGGTATTGTTCTTTTAGTGTGCTACGATTTTTAATTTTCGTATAATTAATAAAAAGTGTAATTTTTTACATGATATAATTTTTATTTAACTATTTGTTTTTTAGTTGTTTATTGATTTTTTATGCTTTTTATTTTGTAAATTTATAGGTTACATTTAGATGAAATCCAGATTTTAAAAAAACTTTAAAATCAGTTGAAAAAATGGCAATAGCTAGACAACGTTCAGAAGTAGAGGCCGAAATCATTGAGGTTTTAGGCGTCGTTCCGGGATTCATGAAAGGGATACCCGATGCGTTTTTGGATTTTGAATGGGAATTATTCAAAGGGCTTCAACTCGGAGAAACCCTTATTCCCAATAAATACAAAGAATTAATGGGAGTTGCATTACATTCAGAAACAAAATGCAGATACTGTACTTTGTTTCACACAGAGACTGCAAAGCTCTTTGGTGCAACAGATGCGGAAATACAGGAAGCGGTTCATTATGCTAAAATGTCGCTTGGCTGGAGTGCTTATCTCAACGGAATGCAAACCGATTATGACGAGTTTGCAGAAGAGTTGCAACAGATAGGTAATTATGTAAAAGAAAATATGGCGCAACATGCACATTGAAAAAAAGAATAATCTGGTATTTCACCTGACGCTTAGCGGCTATGAACTAGCTACTTTAATTTCGTCCGCACGCTGGGTGGCAGAAGGAGCTCAAGGCGAGCTTACCCCTAAAGCCATTGAACAGTTGAAACTGGTTGTTTCCAATTATGATCGGGCAGCTGCTTCGCTTAACGAACGCGAATCGAAATAAAATATAGTATCAAATCTTTGGTACTATATTTTTTTTGTCCATTATCCAAGTTGCTCTGGAATTACGGCCTCAATGGCAAAGAATAAAAACTCCACATTAATGCTGAACTAGGAATTACAGTTGTGCATTACAAACCCGCCGATTAGTTTTTCGTGTATTATTTTCTAGCTCGGTATCTTTCCATTTCTTCACCAATTTTAAATAAAACAAACCAGAGAGAAAGTGGTATGGAGTAGATTTTAAAAGCCATGAGAATTTGTGACCCAATGCTAATCCTTGTAGCGCTCACTACTTTTGATAGTTGATAAATAAAAAAAAATGAAATTTAAAATACTAATTCTTAAAAAATATAGCGTCAAAAAGCGAATATGGCATAAATTGTATTATTATCATATAAATCGATGTAATTAAGTGTAAAGTTTCTTAAATTAGCCTAGATGCTGATATATTTATAATCAAATATAGCTTTTTATTAATTTTTTAATAATTACAGATGGTAAATTTTACACCTAAATTAAGTCCCAAAGGATGGGATGAAATGTTTTCCAAGGATGGAGTAAGAGATGCTTACAAACAAGTGTTGCAAACATTGGAGAGTTTAAATCTGGACAAACTTAATGTAAAACAGAAACAGGCATCGGATATTTTTATGAATCAGGGGATTACATTTACTGTTTATAGTGATGATAATCAAGGAATAGAACGGATCTTTCCCTTTGATATTATTCCCAGAATAATCACAAAAAACGAATGGATTGAAGTTGAAACTGGAATTGCACAAAGATTAAAAGCGTTAAACTTATTTCTTGAAGACATTTACAATGAACAGTTAATTGTAAAAGACGGTATTATGCCAGCTTCATTAATAGCATCTTGTCCGCATTATCTACCGGAGGTACATGGTATTAAAGTGCCTCATGACATACACGTTCATATCGCTGGAATAGATTTGATAAGGGGAGAAAAAGGGGAGTTTTATGTGCTGGAGGACAATCTACGATGTCCCAGTGGGGTGAGTTATATGCTGGAGAACAGGGAAATCACCAAAAGGATTTTTCCGGAAATGTTTCAGGCAAACAATGTGAGTATGGTGGCCAACTATCCCATGATTTTTCATAATATTTTAGTTTCCCTTTCGCCAAGAAGCATCTCTAAACCCAATGTTGTTTTGTTAACTCCGGGAGTTTATAATTCGGCTTATTACGAACATACTTTCCTGGCGAGACAAATGGGAATTCCGCTTGTAGAAGGTCGGGATCTAGTGGTGAACGACCATAAAGTATATATGAAAACCACTTCGGGTTTGCAGCAGGTAGATGTAATTTACCGCCGTTTGGACGATGAATATCTCGATCCATTAGTCTTTAAACCTGACAGTGCACTTGGTGTTCCGGGCTTGATTAGCGCATATAAAATGGGTAATGTGGCTTTGGTAAATGCCGTTGGAAATGGTGTTGCCGATGATAAAGCCATTTATGCTTATGTGACACAAATGATTAAATATTATCTAAACGAAGAACCTATTTTGAAGAACGTTCCAACCTATCAAATGGAAAATCAGGAAGAACGCGAACTGGTTTTTGCCAATATGGAAAATATGGTTATAAAAGAAACCAATCAAAGTGGCGGCTATGGCATGGTTATGGGAAATAAAGCTACTGAAGAAGAACTGGAAGCGGCTAAAATGGCTATATTGGGTAATCCAAGAAACTTTATAGCACAACCTATCATTCAGTTGAGCACTGTTCCCTGTTACATTGACGGTGAATTAAAACTGCGTCATGTGGATTTACGACCGTATGCTTTATGTGGCCCCAATGGTGTGAAAATTGTTCCTGGCGGACTCACCAGAGTTGCGCTGACCGAAGGTTCTCTAGTGGTGAATTCTTCACAAGGAGGAGGAAGTAAAGATACCTGGATTATGAAATAAATAAAGATAAGATTGTTTTTTTAACTAGTAAAGAAGTTGCTATGGAAGTAAATATGCTCAGTCGTGTTGCCGACGGAATGTTCTGGCTTAACCGATACATGGAAAGAACCGATGGATTGCTGCTTGCCCTCAATACCCTTTATATCATGTCATTTGATCAGGAAACAAATGATTATCAAGGATACAGACCGCTGTTAAAATATTATACAGATTTGCCTTCGGAATACATAGCCGAATTCCAGTATGACACTAATTTTGTATTGAAATTTGTCATTTGTGACAACAAAAACATTAACTCTGTTCGTAACCTGATTACCAAAGCCAGGGAAAATGCGAGAGGTTCTCAGGATAAAATCACCAAAGAACTTTGGGAACACATCAATTCGATGTATCATTATATCAATTCGCCCGATTTACCCAAAAGATTAGAAACGCCGGAAGCTATTACTATTTTGGCGAAGCTCAATAAAGATTTTTTGCTCTATAACGGTATTTTTCAGGTTACGATGCCTCGAGGATTAGGCTGGTGTTTTTCCAGCATCGGTAAACATATCGAAAGGTGTTTACAAACCATTTCGATGACACAATCGTATTATGCTCCCATTGAATACAATTTAGATGGTAAGGAAGATTTACTGTATTGGCGAAAATTATTATTGTCGTTATGCGGTTACGAATTATACCTCAAAAGTTACAGTAACATTCCACATAATCGAAAAGTAATCCAACATGTAATTTTTAATCCTGATTTTGCCCACTCAGTGATTTTTACTTTGGGATTGATTCAAACGTATTTAGAATGTATTTTCAAAAACAATAACTTAATAGAAGCACGTAGCATGCGTAACCAATTTGGACGATTGAAAAGTTATATTGAATATACCGATTATCACAATCTTAGCAACTTGCAATTAGAGCAAGTACTCAAAAACACCAAAGATCAGTTAAATGAATTTTCGATGGATTTCTCCAAATTATTCTTTTCATATACCTAAAGCAATGGCAATTTTCAACATAATTCACATTACAAAATACCAATACAACTTACCAATCAAAGAAAGCATTAACGAAATTCGCTTGTTTCCACATAACTTTGAAAATCAAGATGTATTGCAATTTCAACTTTCAATTACTCAAAATCCAAATGTAGCGATCAGCACGGATTATCATGGGAACAGAGTAGGGAGTTTTAACATTTTGGAAGCCCATACAGAAATGATTATTGAATCACGAATGCAAGTTCGCGTAATTCATTCGCTTAAAATTCCTAAAATTGACGCTACTAAGGTCAGTGATTTAAATTTAGACAATAACATCTATTTGTTACGCCTTTGTTATCCCGAAACAATTAAAAAGCAAGATGAAATTCGTGCTATCCTAAACGAAATTGACCACAAAAACAAATCGATTATTGAGATCGCTTTTAATTGTAGCCAATATATTTACAACAACTTTAGCTATACCAAAGGAATCACCAACATTGAAACTACCGTTGATGAAATCTTAGGGCATCGAAAAGGCGTTTGCCAGGATTTTGCCAATGTGTTGCTGCAATTGTTACGAACTGCCGGGGTTCCTTCCCGATATGTAAGCGGTTATATTTGTCCAAACGAAAGTGGTCTTAGAGGTGAAGGTGCCACCCATGCATGGGTTGAGATTTATACTCCCAAACAAGGTTGGCTTGGTATTGATCCAACCAATAATATCTGGACAATGGACAACCATGTAAAACTTGCCGTAGGACATCACTTTGTAGATTGTACTCCGGTAAAAGGTACTTTTAAAGGCGTTTCGAAGCAAACACTTTCTGTTTGTGTTTCCATTGGTTATGAAGACGGAAGGCATTTTGAAGAAATCAACAATGTTGAGTTAGAAAAAAATTCAATTGAATTTCAACAACAATTGGATTATGCCGAACAGCAACAACAGTAATCCAAAAAAGAAAGAAACAGGTATTTCAGCAAAAGAATATATTCAGACTGAAGTTATTGACCTGGCAAAAGAAAGAGTATTCAATCCTAACAAGTCAATTAGTGAAATAGGTTATGAACTTGGTTTTAAATATCCACAACATTTTACAAGATCCTGTTTAAGCAAAAAACAGGATTAACACCTAATGAGTATAGAAATTTAAATTATAGTTTTAGCTAGATGATGTTGGGGGGCTTGTTTACCTGTCTGAAAGTAAGGTTAATTCTTGGCAGTACTTCCCGTGCCGTTTTAGGAACCTGATGTTGCCAAAAACTGTTTGTTGTGCCCGCCATAAGCAGGAACGAACCATGATGCAGAGGAATCTCCACCTGAGGAATCTCTTTGTTGAACTTGTGTCTTAAACGAAATAAGCGGGTTTCCCCAAAAGTTACCGAAGCGATATTCATGTTTTTATTACTGCTGGAAGTCTTGTCGCTGTGCCAGCCCACACCATCGTTTCCATCCCTGTAAAGGTTAAGCAGTACGGCATTGAATTTAATATGCGTTTCATTTTCTACCCGCCAGCGGATATCGTTTAAATCTTTGGTAAGTTCCAGGGTATTGGAACCAGCTTCGATATTATTTTTGTCTTCAAACCATGAAACCATCCTTGGAGCGGTGACTACTTTATCGTACATTGGCATTTCATACTCGTACCAATGCGTATCAGCTAAGAGTGCGTGATAATAATAGTCAGATTCCTCTTTATTGAAGAAGTTGTCAATAAGAAATACATCCGCATCGGGCAGGTCAAAATCTTTCCTGCCACGAGTCCCCGACATAAAGAGTTCCGTATCGTCAAACAGTGTCATTGGAAAATTTAATTTTTAGTAACAATTGGAGGGTATATTCATCTTGAGAACCATCGAAATATTTTTCAAGCACCTGCTCAAAAATAGGATTGGTATTTGGAATGTTGGCAAACAAGGTCATGCACGAACGGAGTTTTAGATAATCCGGATGTTCAAAAATCTGTAAGGCTGTTTTGTCTTTTAATTGTAATAAAGCAGTTGAAATTTCGATTAAGTGCTTACCTAAAACGGGATGTGAAAGATACTGTTCTGCTTCGGCCAAATCTTTTATTCCGTAGAATTGGGAAGTTTCGCTAAAGCCCAAACCTTTAATTTGGGGAAACACAAACCACATCCAATGGGTTTCCTTATGACCTTTGTTGATTTCTGCAAGGGCTTGCAAGTACAGCTGATTTTGCGCCTCTAAGAAGCGGGTTAATTCGTGTGAGTAATTTTTTTTAAGCATTGGTAGCGTTATTAAAGTTATTAAAGCGATGTGTCTATTTGAGAAACCTTTTTCGGATATTTGGCTACATAACTATAGATTAATTGCATGATATAATTATTGCTTTTGTAAGGTGTGGTGTAACTTTTAATTTCAGATGGTTCGGTAATTCCAATATCAGACGGTATATAGCCCATCCCATAAAAATGACCGTTTTCAACCCATATACAGCTTCGTTCCTCTGGAGTTCTCCCTTTGTCGGTAATAAAGAAGTTCGGCCTGTTTGCTAAAACAAAATCAATTGCATTTTCTATAGTTTCATTATGCTTTTCAAGGGGAGGTAAGTCCCTAACATCCGGTTGTTGAGGAGCTTCTTCTGCGAGGGTACAGTATTTGCAAAACCGGTAGTCAATACCAAAGTTTTCCGCCAGATGTTGCAACATGTTTACGCCATCATACATTGCATGGAATACTTCAATACAGTTTTGAAACTTGTTCACCTTGCCGATGACCAGATATCTGTAGCCATTACGCGCTTCATATTCATAAAGACCGAATTTAGCCTCGAAGCGCTTCAATGCCTTGTTGTGTATTGGCCATAATTTTTGAATTTCGGTGCATTCCAGCAAGAGCGCCATTAGTTCGGTAGCACAAACTTCAAATGAGATACCGTATATGTCCCTTAAAAAATGTTGTCTTTGGGACGTAATTTTGTGCCCGCTGAAATGCGATGCCACACGTTTTTTCAAATTGACGGCTTTACCAACATAAATGACTTTTTTAGCCTGATTATAGAAATAATACACCCCTGGTTTTTCAGGCAACTGCTCGAAGTCTGCAGGAGGTAGGTTAGGGGGCAGGCGTTGGTCCTGTGCGGTCTTCTTTAGCATTTTACCTATTTCACCTTCTTCGTCCCATTGCAGCAGTCTGGAAAAAAGAATAGTCGTGGCATCGGCATCACCACCGGCACGGTGTTGGTTTACCAAAGGGATGTCCAGGGAACGACAAAGCCTTCCCAGACTGTAGGAACCAAGTCCGGGTTTTATCTTTCTTGCTGCCCGAACGGTGCATAGCTTTCTGGCAGTCCACTTAAAACCGGATTTTTCAAGCTCATGACGAACGAACGAATAATCGAAGTTGACATTATGGGCAACGAAGATACGGTCGGTAAGCATCTCCAATACTTTCTCTGATATGGCATCAAATATCGGGGCATCGCGAACCATTTCATCATTGATACCCGTCATGGCAAAAATAGGCAGGGGTATCTCCTTTTGCGGATTGACCAATGTTTCCCAACGGTCAATAACGTTTATGCCATCATGGATAATAATTGCAATTTCCGTAATGCGGCTCCCACTGGCATTACCGCCTGTGGTTTCAATATCTACTATGGCATATTCCTGCTTTTTCATCTATTATATAACGTAAATCCCTTTCTTATTCTTGTTGTTTGGGCAATCAAAAGACCTTGCTTTACTGTCCCATTTTATGCCTTGGCAAGCCAATTTCATGTTCCTGCGGATAGGGAGCGCGATGGGTCATACTGATGTCTTCTCGAATCTGTTCATGTACTTTATACTGCCTGTCTGTAGCATTAGAATACCTCGGATCGGGAATGAAAGGCATCTTGGCCATTTTGCTAATGGTGACCGTTGGAAAATGATAATCTACCTCAACTGTTCCCAGTAGCAAATAGCAACCACCTCCCTGAAAAGGATATTTTTCCAGACTGTCTGCAAAATGAGCGGTATCAAAATAGTCCCCTTCGTAATCAATCCAGGTTCCAAAATACATAGTCCCTCTGTTGGTTGGGACATGCTTTCTGGAAATAAGATAAGCGAGTATCTTTACCGTTTTTTTATGATAATGTATCAAATCTTTTGCCATTATGAATCTCCTGTGTTTGGTTTGTAACAAATCAAAAGGGGAGAAAGAAACCGGAAAACTCAATAGCTCAATTTCATCGAAAGCATCTTCAAATACAGAGCGATCCAATTCGGGAAGCTTATAGTCTTTGACCGGTTCCTGCAGTAGCATCAGGTTTCTGTTTTCGGGTTTGAAATTTACCAAAAGTAAACGCGCCATGACCAGCAATTGGTTTTTTGATTTGCCTGTGAAACGAAAAGCCCCTATAAATATCAATATTTGGATTCCTTCAATACCGATGGGAATACGCTTGATGAAATCTTCAAGTGATTTATAAGCCCCGTTTTTTTCCCGTTCATTAATTATTAAATGGGCCATTTGGATTTCCAAACCTTCCAGGTGCATCAGCCCAAGATATACATCGGTGCCATATAGGGTCGTTTCATATTCACTTTTGTTGACACAAGGGGTGTGTATGGTTGCCCCAGACATTTTTGCCTCATGCACATATACTTCAGTGCGGTAAAACCCTCCCTGATTATTGATTACGGCAACCATGAATTCAATGGGATAATATACTTTCAGGTAGAGACTTTGGTAACTTTCTACCGCATAGGAAGCCGAATGAGCCTTGCAAAAAGAATAGCCTGCAAAAGATTCGATTTGGCGGTAGATTTCTTCACTGAGTTTTTGCGGATGCCCTTTTTTGGCACAGGAAATAAAAAAGTCTTCTTTCACTTTTTGCAACGCGGCTTTAGAACGTCCTTTTCCGCTCATGGCCCGGCGCAGGATATCACCATCTGCAGCGGGAAGCCCTCCGTAATGCAACGCAATTTTAATAACGTCTTCCTGATAGACCATAATGCCATAGGTTTCCCCGAGTTGCTCCTTGAAGACCTCGTGAAAATATTCGAACTGGTCAGGGTGGTTGTGACGAAATACATATTCTTTCATCATACCCGATTGTGCCACTCCCGGACGGATAATGGAGGAAGCTGCAACTAGCGTTTTGTAATTGTCACAATTAAGGCGACGCAATAATCCGCGCATGGCCGGACTTTCGATATAAAAACAGCCGATGGTTTTGCCCCGCGCCAAAAAGATATTGGCCGTAGCTTCGTCTTTGGATAGGGCAGTATTTCGAATATCAACTTTAATACCCCGGTTTTTCTCGATAAGTTTTACGCTATCGTCTATATGACCAATGCCGCGCTGGCTCAAAATATCAAATTTATCAAAACCGATGTCTTCGGCAATATGCATGTCAAAAAGCGCAATAGGAAATCCTTTGGGAGGCATTTCCAATGGGGTATAATTGGTAATGGGTTCTTCTGAAATCAAGATGCCGCAGGAATGCATGCTGCGCTGATTGGGATACTTCTCCAATAGCATGCCATATTCCTGAACCAGTTTGACAACAGAGTTAGTGTCATGGGTAGCCATCGGATTTTTAGCCAATACGTCCAGTTCGTCTTTGGGAAGCCCGAAAACCTTGCCCACTTCTCGGAATATCGAACGGTATTTGAATTCCACGTTGGTTCCGCAGAAAGCCACATGATCGGCTCCATAACGATTGAAGATGTATTCGAGTATCGTATCGCGCTCTTTCCAGGACCAGTCAATGTCAAAGTCCGGAGGGGTTTTACGGTTTACATTTAAAAAGCGTTCAAAATACAAATCCAGTTCAATAGGACAGATATCGGTAATGCCCAAACAGTAGGCAATGATACTGTTGGCTCCACTGCCTCGTCCAATATGCAAAAAGCCACAACTGTTGCTGTATCTGACAATATCCCAGGTAATCAAAAAGTAGCCACCAAACCCCAGTTCATCAATTACTTTGAGCTCTTTTTCCGCTCGGGCTTTGGCCTGTGCGTTATTGGAACCGTAGCGCCAATTGAGCCCCTGATAAGCCAGGCTGGTCAGTAAAGCCATGTCGCTTTTGTGATTATTGGTATAAAACTTTTTGTTTTTGGGTGTTTTAAAATCAAACTCAAAATGGCACTGATCGATTATGTTTTGGGTATTGGCTAGAATGTTCGGATGCTGTTCATACTTAGTCAATAGTTCCTCTAAGGGCAACATAAAATCAGTCTGCCTGCAGTAATCATCTTCAGTCAATTTGGACAATATGATATTGGTGTCAATCGCCCGAAGGATTTTATGTAGGTTGAATTCTCTTTTGGTACGAAAGGTTACAGGCTGGAATACTACCATCTTATGTTCCAATATTTTCCACTGCTGATGAAACAGTTTTGAGAGTTCTTCCGGGCGAATCCCGATGTATTCATTGTCTTTCAAACAGGCTGGGACATTTTCTAATGGATAAATGACAATCACATTTTCAAAATACGGAGCGATTTCCGGTAAAGCGGTTCTTTCGAAATTATGCCTGGTAAGAAAACGGTTCATTTCGGCAACACCCGTAGCATTCTTGGCCAATCCAATATAGCGAAGCGTATTACCAGCCCGAAACTCGATCCCTACCAGCGGTTTTATCCCGACCTCATTGCAGGCTTTTGTAAAATCATAGATGCCGGTAACGGTATTGATATCCGTGAGAGCCATGGCTTTTACCTTGCAGGCAACGGCCTGTTCAACCAAGTCCGTCAGCGGAATAGTACCGTAGCGTAGGGAATGGAAAGAGTGGCAATTGAGGTACATGGTATTAGGATTTGCGTTTTAAAATTTCGTCTTTGTTGTTGGGTTTGAAGGTGGCCCCGGCACAGCGCATCACCGCATCAAAACCATAACGGCTCTTCATTCTGTCCATAGCCTGGTATAACGATACCATTTCTTCGGTATCTTCAAAGAGATTAATTTGATAATTGCCCCTGACCAATCCACTAAAGCGGACACCGATGAGTCGAAGGCGCATGCGGCGCTGGTATACTTTATCAAAGAGATCCATCACAGTTCTGGTAAGGACGTGGTCGGCAGAAGTGTATGGGATCCGACATTGCTTGGTTTCGGTATCGAAATTGGAATAGCGTATCTTAACCACTACGGTAGAAGTGAGCCATTGTTCTGAGCGCAACTGAAACCCCAGTTTTTCGACCATACCTATTAAAACCGATTTCAATTTGTGAATATCTATCGTATCCTGACTAAAGGTATCCTCTGTCGAAATGGATTTTCTTTCAGTATAAGGTTCAACGGGATTGTTGTCAATGCCATTGGCTTTTTTCCATAATTCGATACCATTTTTGCCAATCATCCGCTGTAAAACTTCCATTGGCATTTGCGAAAGCGTTTCTATGGTGCGGATACCGATTCGGGACAACAGTTGAAAGGTAACGTCTCCTACCATCGGTATTTTTTTTACCGATAAGGGGTTGAGAAAAGGCTGTACCAAATTGGCCGGTATTTCGAGATTGCCTTTGGGTTTGCCTTCACCGGTTGCAATTTTGGAAACGGTTTTGTTGATTGATAAGGCAAAACTGATCGGGAGTCCGGTTTCACGGGTGATGGTTTGTGCGAGTTCAGAAGTCCATTGATAACTGCCGTAAAATTTATCCATACCGGTAATATCCAGATAGAATTCATCGATGCTGGCTTTTTCCATGACGGGGGCTTTGTCTTCAATCACTTGGGTAACCGTGTGCGATAATTGGGAATAGCGTTCCATATCGCCTTTCAAAACCTTAGCCTGTGGGCAGAGACGAAGTGCCATTTTGATAGGCATGGCCGAACGGACACCAAAGGTACGGGCTTCATAGGAGCAAGAGGCTACAACGCCGCGATCACCGCCACCGATAATTAGAGGAATCCCTACCAATTGGGAATTTTCCAATCTTTCGCAGGACACAAAAAAAGTATCCAAGTCCATATGTACAATTGCTCTTTCCATGTTTCCTTTCATTTTATACAAGACAAAATTAGTACAGGTTGTAACAAAAATATTTACATTTGTTGTTCTAAATTATAACAAAATAGTTATGTCTTTATTTTCAGACAACATAAGAAGCCTCAGGCTAAAAAAGAAAATTTCACAGGAGAAATTGGCTGAAAGCCTGATGATCACCAGGGGGAGATACGTCAAATACGAAGACGGAACTTCGGAAGCCCCTTATGATATACTAAAAAAAATTGCCCATTACCACCACATCAGCATTGATTTGTTGCTATCGGTGGACGTGCGGAAAATACCGCTGGACGATTTGTTACAACTGGAAGACAACCGCTTGGTGCTTCCCATCACCGTCGATAGGGAAGGGGAGAATTATATTGAGGTGGTGACCCAAAAAGTGAAGGCGGGTTATTTGAATGGCTATGCCGATCCGGAATATATTGAAAGCCTGCAACAGATTTCTTTACCTTTTTTAGGCCCCGGAAAATACAGAGGCTTTCCTGTTGAGGGGGATTCAATGCCACCCCATGAAGACGGTTCTATTATTATTGGGCGTTATGTAGAACGATTGGGGGAAGTTATGGATGGCAAGACTTATATTTTCATTACCAAAAGTGAAGGAATGGTGTATAAACGGCTCAATAAAAACAAAAAAAACGCACTGGTTTTGGAATCGGACAATAGTTTTTATCCTGCCTATGAAGTAAAGGCTTCCGATATACTGGAGATTTGGGAGTATGCCTGTAATATCGGGCGCAATGACAAAAGAACAGAAATCACCGATTTGGAAACTTTAAGGGATATGATTTTGGGTTTGAAGGGAGATATTCAAGACTTGAAGAAATAAGTGTTTTTCGTAAGATTACCGTTTTCGTCTTGTGAAAACCAACCCGCCGTTGTGTTGTGTATTTTGATTTCAGCCTTTATCATCTACAGTAGTGTTATAATTTGTTGGAACAGCACCTACTTGGTAGCCAAATAATTGCAATACTTGGTTTACTTTGTCTAAACGTACCGTTTCTTTGCCCTGTTCTAAATCACGAACAAAATGAAGACCTACGCCTGCTTTTTCTGTCAATTCCGGTTGTGTGAGATTGGTTGCGTTTCTTTTTTCTTTAACAAATTCACTTAATTTCATATGCAGATATTTATTGTTTTTTATTGGTCATATGTAATTCGCTTATCTTCATTGGTGTTAGTATCGAGTCTCTGGTATGCTCATTTCATGATCTTATACCTTATCGGGTATAAATATTGTATTTTTTGCTTTGTTATACCTTATCGGGTATAAATATAGGTGTATTGCATATTATGCGATAGGATCCAGAAGACTTCAGAGAGTATATAAATTATTTAATTTACAAATTATTGTTTTGATGGCGATAATTGCCGCTACTGGTGATGTATTTAAACCTTATTTTATGGTTTAATGTAATAAACCTTGCCAATGTGCATAGACATATATGTCTGTTTTATTAAGAGCCATGTTTGGTTACTTGATTAGATTAGCTTACGCTCTGTTTGCAGTGCTCGAATGCTTGGTTTCTTGCAATGCATTATTTTAAAAGTTCCAAGTCTTGGAGTTTTCTGCCCAGTTCGTCATCTGCAGCCAGCTTTAAGAAATCGTCTTGAAGTCCCAACACGCGGAGCACATTAAAGTGTGCTCCCATAGCTACGCTTGAATTCCCTAATTCTACCAGGTGTAATGTCGAACGTGAAATATCTGCTCTTTCCGCTACCTGTATCATCGTAAGTTTGCGTCTTTTTCGAGCCATCTTTATGTTCTCTCCCATTTGTTCCAACACTTTGTTATACTTTGGAAAAACAATCTGCTTTCTGGTTGTTATTTAATGAAAATGTTTGTTATTCTAAGCAAATATGGTATTTATGTGTAAAATAACAAACATTTTGTATTGTTTTTTGTTTGTAAAGTTCCGTTTTTAGACAACCTAAAAGTAGTATTATCCAATAATATGTTGCTCCACTTGTTCCAGTTTTAAACCTGTATATTGGCAGAACTCTTCTATACTGATAAAGTTATTCAGAGGTTTGTTTAGGTCTTCTCTTATTTTTTGGAGTAATCTTGTGCTTTGACGATAACTTTTGTCTGTGATGCGCTGTATGTCTTTTGGGTAGATACATAATCGCTTTATTTTGTTTTTCATACTTTATCTATAGCTTTGATTAGGCTTTGGGTAACCGATGATTGCATCTTGTTACAGAATCAATGATGGCAACTTTTTTTGAACATAATAACGTTAGTTTAATAGGATTGAATTTCTGAAAAAATAGTTTTCTATTTAATAATGGAGTTTTTGGGGTAAATTTTGGAGGTTATGTTTTTTGAAATTCAAGGTTGAAGAAATTGGCTACTTTATTTTTGTGTCAATTAACAAAAATCGATTTTAACTTGATATAAATCGTTAAAAAGTGTTTTGTGAAATCCATTTTTATATGTTAAAAAAATAACTAAAGTGGAATTTTTTAGACGTATTTTCTATGTTAAATTATTAATGTTGTCAATAACTAAGCTTTATCTGAAGACTTTTGAAAATAACAAACGAATTTTGCAAATGAGAATAAATTAGAATTGTTGGATAATATTAGTATGTTTGTTGCGAATTATTCAATTTTCCTAAAGCAAAAAAATTGTCGTCACTGTTACCAAATCAAGATAAAATCTTAATTGATCGCCTTCGTAATGGTGAAGAATCTGCTTTGACTGAGTTATATAATAAATTTTGGCAGGCACTTTTTATGTCAGCTTATAATGTGATTAAAGACAAAGAGTTGTGCGAAGATATTATTCAGGATATATTTCTGAATATTTGGATCAATCGAGAAAAATTAGAAATACATATTTCTCTTAAGGGATATATGTATGCTTGTGCGCGATATCAGGTTTTTAATTATTTGCGAAAGAATAAAGACAAAACGCATGTGGCTCTTTTTGATGATTTAGAAAAAAGGTTTCAATATACTACACCCGAAACACAATTGATGCATGACGAATTAGTGGAACAGCTCAGTTTAATTATTGAAGCTCTTCCTGAGAAATGTCAAGCCGTTTATAAATTAAGCCGCGAAGAGCAATTGAGTCATAAAGAAATTGCCGAGCGACTTAATATTTCTACCAAAACTGTTGAAAATCACATTACAAAAGCACTTCAGACCATTCGTTTGTCAATGGGAAGTACTTTGGGGATAGCAATGGTTTTATGGCTTTCTAAAAATCTTTAGAATAAAACTTAAATGCCTGCCGATTTTAAGTTTAAATAGTTGAATTTTCTTGTTTCCCAAGGCATCTTTCTTAAAAAATAAAAAAAATAAAATTTGGACTAGGGGATATATGTCTTTTTAGATACTTACCTGATATACTCCCTTCATTAATACAAAAAAATGAAAAAAGAAGAATTCTTAATGTTATTAAACAGATATCTTTCTGGTGATACTAATCGGGAGGAGAATAAGCAATTGCTTAATTATTACGAAAGTTTTCAAACTGATACGGATTGGGATGAAGCTTTGGGATCAAGAGAAGAAATGGAGCTGAGAATGAGAAATCGTCTTCAAAAATCATTGAAATCTGATGAATCAAAAATTATAAAGCTAAAGCCATTTTATGCAAAAAACAGTTTTAAAATTATTACTGTTGCTGCTTCTTTGTTGCTATTGATTTCTATTTCATTTTTATTGAATAAAAAGGATTCGTTAAACGGAAAGACTGCTGTTGTTCATAAAGAAATTTTGATTGGAAGTGATAAGGCCACACTAACTCTTGAAGACGGATCGGTTATAGCATTAGAAAAAGGAAAATCTTACGCAAAAGGAAATGTCTCCAGCAATGGTGAAAAATTGATATATAATTCAAAAGATGGAAAAGTTGGAAAAGTTGCAAATAACCTCTTGACAATTCCGAGAGGTGGACAATTTTTTGTGCAATTGGCAGACAGCACAAAAGTCTGGCTTAATTCTGAATCACAGTTGAGATATCCAGTTGCTTTTGTTGATGGGGATATTCGACAAGTAGAGTTGGTTTATGGGGAGGCTTACTTTGAAGTTTCACCGAGTACAAAACATAAAGGTTCGAAATTTAAAGTAAAATCCCAAATGCAAAATGTTGAGGTTATTGGTACTGAATTCAATATAAAAGCTTATAAAGACGAAACCAGTATTTATACCACATTGGTCAAAGGAAAAGTGGCGGTAAGCAATTCAAACAATAAAGAAATTTTGAAACCTAATGAACAATCCCAAATTAGCAGTAATAATGGACAAATAGCAGTTGCTGAGGTTGATGTTTACAACGAAATTTCCTGGAAAAAAGGATTGTTTGTATTTAAAGGAAAACCGCTCAGAGATATTGCAAAAGTATTGACGAGATGGTATGATACGGAAATTGTATTTGCAGATCCTGCACTTGGCAATGTCAAGTTTAATGGTGTTTTAAATAAGAATCAAAAACTAGAAGACATATTAACAACTATCAAGAATATTAATTTCATTAACGCCTATGAGAAAAAAGACAATAAGATTATAATCAAATAATAAAAAGAAAAGGGACCAAAGTTCAGACCTCTCACCGTACCGCACTTCATCCCTTTCTGTGTATTAATCAATTAATCATTGTATAACCGACCAACCAATTAACATGTAAATTTATGAAATTTAAATTAACTAATGCCTTTTTCTATTTTAGGAAAAGGTTAATTATTAACATTATGAGAACTTTTATCTTCTTGTTTTGCACTACAATATTTGGTTTTACTTCTGGAGATTTATTTTCCCAAAACACAAAAATTTTTATTGCAGCTGATAAAACAGTAACTGTTGACGAGGTTTTTGATATAATCAAACAGCAGACAGATTATACGTTTATTTATCAGGAAGATTTATTTAAAAAATTACCCAAAGTACATCTTAAAAAAGGCAGAATCAGAGTAAATGATTTACTGGAAGCTAGTTTTGCAGGTAAAAATTTTAATTTCAGTTTTGCCAATGGAAATACTATTTTAGTAAAAGAAGTACCAGCCGAAAAAGTCATGGTACAACAATCTGAAATCGAAATCAAGGGGGTTGTAACCAATGAAAAAAATGAAGTACTGCCCGGGGTGAATGTAAAAGTTAAAGGGACAAATACAGTTACTCAAACTGATTTTGATGGGAGATACACTATCAAAGCACCCAGTAACGGAACTTTACAATTTACCTACATAGGATATAAAGTCGAAGTACTTTCCGTTAATGAAAGAAAAATAATTAATGTTAAACTTGCCGAAGAAGCCAAAGAACTAGTGAATGTTGTTGTAAATACTGGGGTAACGGTTCGTAAAAAAGAACTTATTACCGGTGCTATATCCACATTTAAAGGAGAAGAATTAAGACAGGTTTCTACCCAAAATGTTGTTCAGGCGCTAAAAACACTAGATCCTTCATTTATTGTAGTTAATAATAATTTGGTAGGGTCAAACCCAAATATTTTACCAACAATTGAAGTAAGGGGACAAACGAGTCTTACAGTAAATCAGGTTGATAGCCAGTTTAAAGACGATCCGAATCAGCCATTGTTTATTTTGGACGGATTTCCAACTACTTTACAGCAGGTTGTCGATTTAGATATTAATAGAATTGCAAGTATCACCTTGTTGAAAGATGCCGCATCTACAGCTTTGTATGGAGCGCGTTCTGCAAACGGAGTTGTGGTTATCGAAACTAATAAGCCACTTCCAGGAAAATTGCAGTTTTCTTATGTCTATAATTCCTCTTACGAAATAGCCGATTTAAGTGAATATAACTTAATGAATGCCGAACAGAAATTAGAATTTGAAAGACTTTCTAATGCTTTTTATGCGGGAAATGGGGCATTACCGGCAACTCAATATAAATGGGATCAGGTTTACAATAATCGTTTAGCAGCAGTACGTAGAGGTGTGGATACATACTGGCTAAATGAACCAATTCAAATGGGAATCACTTCTGGACATAGTTTGAATTTTGGAGGCGGAACAGATGAGCTCCGATTCAATATTGCAGGAAATTACAAAAACTTAGGTGGGACAATGAAAGGTTCCGAGCACAATACATGGGGGTATAATACCACCATAACATACAGAAAAAACAAATTAAACCTAACCAATAATTTCTTTATTTCAGGTGGAAACAGACAGGAATCGCCATATGGTTCTTTTGAAACCTGGGCAAAAACGAGTCCATATTATCCAAAATACAATGAAAATGGAGTTATAACCCGTTATTTAGACGGTACTTCTTTACCAATACCTGAAAATCAATCTGTTATTGTGAATCATGCGGCTAATCCATTGTATAATGTTTTCTTGTCCAGTTATAATAAAGGCAAAAATTACAATTTCACAAATAACTTTGCTATCAATTATGATGTGAGTACGCATATCAAAACTACTGGAGCACTATCAGTTTCCAGAATCAATAATTATAGTACAGTTTTTGTCTCTCCAGATGATACAAGGTTTATCAGCAATATTGCCACAGAAAAAGGGACTTATACCAACAATGAAGCAATTACAGATAAATGGAATGCTAATATAGGAGGAACTTATTTTAATGTATTCAAAAATGTGCATTCTGTTAATTATACCATCAGGGCATCGGCATTAGAAACTAAGAATAATTCTTATGGAACAGCTTTAAGAGGGTTCCCTTTAGGTGTGCCAGGAAATCCAACATTTGCTTTTGGATATGAACCAGATGCAAAACCTACTGTTTATAACCAATTGATTAGAAGTGTGGATTTAACAAACCAGGTTAACTACGCTTATGATAGAAGATTTTTATTCGATTTTACCCATACTATTTCAGGGGCGACAAATTTTGGAACAAACAAAAAATATTCTCCTTATTGGGGAGTTGGTCTTGGTTGGAATTTGAATAACGAATTCAAAATGAATCAGGATATCGTTAATGTTCTTAAAATACGTGGGAACATTGGTCAAACCGGAAATCAAAATCTAGTTGGTTATGCCTCCTATGATGTTTATGCTTATGATCCAAACACTAACATTTTTGGAGCTGGATTGGGTATTTCTCAAGTTGCCAATCCTAATCTTGAGCCTCAAAAAACTAAGGATTTATCTGTAGGATTGGATTTGGGTATGTTCAGAAACAGGTTGACAGCTACAATTGGAGCATATGAGCGTAAAACTTCCCCTCAAATTGTAGCTATAGATCTAGCTTCTTCCACGGGGGTTAATGCTTATCCTTTAAATGTTGGTTATTTAATTACCAGAGGTATAGAGCTTAAAATCAACTATAATTTTATTTATAATTTAAAAGAAGATTTTATCTGGGGAATAGGTTTAATGTCTACATCTGGTGATAATGAACTTGGAGGTTTTAATAATGCATTGGCGTCATTAAACAGTGCTGCTCAAAAAACGACAAGTTTGACAAGGTATTATGATGGCGCCAGCAGTAATGACCTTTGGGCTGTGCCTTCATTAGGAATTGACCCAGCTACCGGAAATGAAGTTTTCCTGAAAAAAAATGGTCAGACGACTTTTATTTTGGATAAAAAAGATGAGGTTGTGATGGGGAATTCAAGAGAAATTGCAACTGGAGTCGTATCTACCAATGTTAATTACAAAGGATTTAGCTTTGGGTTGTTTATACGTTATAGTTTTGGAGCTGATCGATTTAATAGTGCATTATACAATAAAGTTGAAAATATTTCCAAGGATAATATTTTTGATAATCAGGATGCAAGAGCTTTCACAGATCGATGGACAGCACCAGGTCAATTGGCACAATTCAAAGCAATTAGTTTAACGAATTCAACACCCATTTCGTCAAGATTTATTCAGAAAGATGATTATATCGCAGGTGAATCTCTTCGTATAGGATATCGTGTGATGGATAGAAATTGGTTAAAAAGAGCAGGTTTAACTTCGTTAGGGGTTAATGCTTTGGCAAATGAATTTTTCCGAGTATCTACTATAAAAGCAGAACGAGGTATTGACTTTCCTTTTTCAAGAATCTATTCTCTTAGTTTAAATCTATCATTTTAATAAAGAAATTATGAAGAAGTATTTATATAAAATTGCATTCATTTTAATTGTATCTCTTACAATCGTTGGCTGTAGTGATTATTTGGATGTAATACCACAAGACAAAATTTTAGAAGAACAAACATATAGTACAGAAGCAGGTGTTCAAAATGCACATAATGGTATTTATCTTGAATTGGCTTCTAATAGTCTTTATGGTAGACAATTGACAATGGATGCTGTTGAGATTCTAGGTCAGCAATACAACATGGCCGGATCACATTCCCAAAATAAAATGGCAACTTATGCTTATGCTGAAAAAACACCAAAAGCCACTATAGATGCAATATGGACAAAAGCTTTTAGTACCGTTTTGACAACAAATAAATTTTTAGAAAGTATAGAGGAACATTCAACTGTTATTTCTAAAGAGAAGGCAGATTTATTAAAAGGTGAGGCCATTGCAATTCGTGCGATGCTCCATTTTGATATGCTGCGTATGTTTGGGCCAATTTATAAAGTATCGCCTTCAAACCCTGCAATACCTTATTATGATGCAGCAATGACAACGAATAATCCAATTTTGCCTGCTAATCAAGTTATTGTAAAAATACTTGCAGATATAGATTCGGCCTTAGCTTTATTGGCAAATGATCCCATACTTACTAATGGAAAATATGCGGCTTCAACGGCATTTGATGCAAATCCATATTATTCTATGAACCGAGGGCAAAGAATGAACTATTTGGCTGTAAAATGTTTAAAAGCGAGGGTTCTGTTATATTCAGCAGACAGAGCGGGGGCGTCAGCGGTTGCAAATGAAGTGATTGCCTTTACAAAAAACACTACATTTTTTCCATGGACTCCATTTTTAGAAGCGACAAACACAACCAGTCCTGATCGTACTTTTTCTTCAGAAAATTTTTTCTCACTGAGTGATTATACTTTGTACAATAAACAAAAAGATTTATTTGATGCCAGTTTACCCGATGAAATGATCTACTCTCCTTTATTAAGTCGATTAACTACTGTTTTTGAGTCTAATGATAATGATTACAGAAGTTTACCAAGCTGGAAAGTGCCAATTGTAGGGGGGAAAACACAAAAAACATTTTACAAATATGAGGATGTTGCAGATAAGACAAAGCCTTTCCGTTTACAGATTCCGATGTTTAAACTTTCAGAAATGTATTTGATTGCCGCTGAAACCACAAACGTTCCAGCTGATGGTATTGCTTTTTTAAATACTCTTCGATTTAATAGAGGTTTGACAAATTTGGCTGCTACAGCTGTATTGGCTACCGAAATTACGAAAGAGTATAGAAAAGAATTTATAGGTGAAGGGCAGTTGTTTTTTTACTACAAAAGAATCAATTCAGGTACAATTCCAAACGGTTCTGCCGCTTCTGGAAATGTTACGATGACAGCTGTTCAATATGTTGTGCCTTTGCCGGATTCTGAGGTTAATTTTCAATAATTTAATAAAGCAATCATGAAAAAAATATTGATTTTTAGTATCATCTTTCTTTCTGTTTTAGGAATGGCATCATGCGATCAGGAAGAAATAGAAACATACAGCGGCACAGATAATATTTATTTTTCGCCTGCAGTATTCCCATATGTGTCACTTAATGGGGCAAAAGTATTGGCAGATAGCACAGGATTTACTTTTGCTTTAGAAAAACCGGCTATAGTTGAAAAAGTTTATAAAATTCCATTTCGGGTACAGGGGGATATCAGTAATGTTGACAGAAAAATAAAACTTACGATAGATCCGTCAACCACTGCAATTGTTGGTACTCATTTTTCTTTGCCTGAAAATATTGTAATGCCAGCTGGAAAAGTAGTTGATACCATCCCTGTGACTGTACTCAGAACTGCTGACATGAAAAATAAAAGTTTACTATTAGTGCTTAATTTGGAGGAAAATGAATTTTTTACCACCAAAATGCAGACTAAGGTAACAAATGTTTTGACGCAAAAGACAATGAGTTTTATTCGCTTTAAATTGTCATTTGATGATAAATTGTCGCAGCCAAAAGGATGGGCAGCAGGTTTTTTAGGAGTTTTTACAGCTAAGAAATTCTTTTTAATGTGTGATTTGATGCAGTTAGACCCTACTATTTTTAATCAGGCACCTGGAGGACCCGGTTTAGCAGTATCGGACATGCAATACTATCAAAGTTTTATGAAACGATATTTAGCCGATCAAAAGGCGTCTGGAAAGACTGTATATGAAGAGGATGGTACAGAAATGATTTTCCCTTAATTATAAAATGTTTTCTAATTAAAAAAGATATACGATGCTCAAAAATATAAAAACACAATTGACCCTGTTAATATTGCTCTTGTTTGGCTGGAGCTGTGTTAAAGATGAAGGAAATTATGATTATAATGAAATAAACGAACTTAAAGTAACTGGAATTGCCAAAGAATACACAGCATATACTGGTGATTATTTTAAAATAGCACCAGATTTAAATCCTACCTTAGATGATGCAAGCAATCCCAATCGGTATAGTTACGAATGGATAGCTGTAAATCCGCTTAAACTCGTATCTGAATCAAAAACGGTCATTTCTAAAACAAAAGATATCGATGGTATATTAAAGTTACCGCCTGCAAAATATACGGTTTACTACTTTGTTAAAGATAATGTAACAGGGGTTACATGGCAGCAAGAACCTTTTATTCTAAATGTAGTTTCATCAATTTATGAAGGTTGGATGGTAATTGGAGATGTAGATGGGAAAGCTCGTTTAGATATGGTTTCGATAATTCCGGGTGTTGTTACTCCGCGTATTATAAATGATGTTTTAGATGCTTCAGGATCTGCTTTAAAATTAACCGGAAAAGCTGTAGATGTTGAGTGTTTTGGGTCTGCACTTTCTAGTGTAGCGGTATATGGCATTTATGTAACTGCTACAGAAAATGGAACTGCCAGAATCGATCCGGATTCTTTTGGGTGGACTCAATCGCAAAACATTTCTTACGAAACTGTAGGTGGTTCTCTACCTACCAACTTTGGTGTCGATTTCATGAAATCCCCGGCATCAGGTGAAAACTTTATTTATAGCAAAGGAAATATTTACGCTTATTACAGAACGTTTCAGGTTAAGTATGGCTTGCCTCAAAATAAATTAGACACAGAAACTAAGACTTTTTATGCAGCTCCATTCATAGCAGAAAATGCTGGTTCATTAGGGAATCCCGTTTTTTATGACCAGGAAGGACGCCGCTTTGTACGTTACAGTATGTCCAAAAGCACATGTTCAGCGATGCCTCCGGTTGCTGGAACGGCTACTACTCTCGATTGGAATAATACAAATTGTGATTTGGTTTACATGACTACTTCTGCTTTTAATTCAAGAGAAAATTTTGCAGTTCTAAAAAACATTTCAACAGGTAAGTTCTATTTGCTTCGTTTTACTACTGCTTTGGTACAATCTTATTATAAAGAAATTCTTAATGCTCCTGATTTTGATAAAGCAACCAAGTTTGCCGTAAGTCCTGATTCAGGATATTTATTCTATGTAGTAGGTGGTAAATTATACGAATATGATAACGGAACGCAGTCGGCAAAATTAATGCTTGATAAAGGTACCGAAGAAATAACCTATATTGGTTTTCATTCGAACGCAAAAACTTTTGCAAAAAAATTAGTAGTAGGAAGTTACGGTACAACAGGTAAATTAGAATTGTTTACTGTGCCTCCGGTAAATGGAAATTTAGTTCTGGACAATACTTATAACGGTTTATGCAAAATAGTTGATGTTGCATACCGACCTAGATAATTAAAACTTTAGAAAAAATGAACGCCGAATGAATTTGGAATATTCATTCGGCTAAAAAAATCAAATTTTATGAAACGTTTTTTAAAAATCGCAAGTGCAGTTTTGCTGCTTGCCTGTCCTTCTATTGTCTTAAAAGTACAAGCTCAATCAACTGAAGAAAGCTGGGTACAAGCCAAAAAGCAGGCTCAATCAGAGAAAAAATTAATTTTTGTGGATTTGTATTTCACTGGCTGTGCGCCCTGTGCACAAATGGACAAAGAAGTATTTCCAGATCCCAAAGTAACAGCTGTTATGAATGCTGATTTTGTCACTTTTAAATCGGATATTCTAAAAGAAGAGGTTGGTAAAAAATTATGTATGAAATACGGAGTTACCGGATTTCCAACTTTTTTGGTTATGAATTCAGAAGGAAAAATTGTAGATATAGAGTCCGGATTTCATAGTGTAGATCAATTGACTTCGCTTTTACAAAAGTCAAAAGAAAATGCTAAAAAAGGAATCTTAAAAAAATACAGTACCAAAGATGAGGTGTATCCGGATTTCTACAAGCAAGCCTATTTGGAAGGGAAAAGAAATGTCTCTTTTGAAATTGCCGATGCTTATTTAAAAACTCAGCCTTCATTAATGGCAGAAGTTCCTTTTGTGATTATTACGGGTTTAAAAATTGGACGTGAATATGATGATTTTTATTTAAAAAAAGCCAAAGAGCTTTATAAAGATTATGGATCGTCAAGCGTAAGTATTCATGTCTTCAATATTTTGCAACGCAAGAAAAAAGTATTTGAAAAAACGAATGATTTGACTTCATTCAAAAAACTTTTAGAAGAGATGAAACCGTTTTATTCTATAGATGAATGGACAAAATATGAAGGTATTTTATTAAAAGATTTTGGTGTGACCAAGGCTTCTGACAATCCATATACTTTACAAAAATAATCTGGAATGAAAAGGATATTAGTCTTTGCACTGACGATTTTAAGTTGTGCAAATTATGCGCAGAAAAAAAGTGTTCAGGAAAGCATAAAAGCATTTGAACAAGCTTTTCAGAAGAAAGATTATAATGGAATAAAAGACCTTTTAGCACCTGATTTTACTGTGGGAGTGGGAGATTCGTCTTCAAATGAATTTTATTTGAACGGAATTATCAATGCTTTTCCAGTTTTGGATTCTATTCAAATTGGAAAGTCTGCGACTATTAAAAATGAAACTTTTGCCTTGGTAGATTTTTGCTTTAATGGAAAGGAAAAAAAGCCTTCTCAAATTGTTTTCAATGCAGAAAACAAAATCTTGTATGTGACTTTTTTTGATTCGTTGTATAAAGTTGACCGACATGCTACAGTAAAAAATGTAGCCAGTATTCCGTTTGAAATTATCGAAAACGGAATTGCTATCAAAATTAAACTAAACAAAGCCGATCGAGAGTTTTTAATGCTTTTTGATACAGGTGCAGACGGAATGGCTTTGAATCCTGACAGTGCTTACAAAGCCGGGGTTGTGGTTACCAAAAACAAATCTGCTTCTGTGGTTGGTGGGAGTCAGCAAGTACAGTATTCGGCAGGTAATACAATTTATATCGGGAATCAGGTTTTGAAAAATCAAGGTTTGGTTATTTTTCCAAAGAATGGGGTTTACGACGGACTATTTGGCGCAAATCTGCTTCGCAATTATATCACATCAGTCAATTTTGATACAATGACAATTGATTTGTACAATTTTGGAAATTTCAATTATTGGGGAAAAGCAAAACCATTGGTTTTTGATTATAAATCTGGGCTTCCGGTCGTAAAAATGAATTTGACTTTTGAAGATAAAAAAACAGTCGAAGGCAGTTTTACTTTTGATACTGGAGCAGGTTATGATTTAATCGCTTATGGACCTTTTAATCACAAAAATAATTTAGAAGTAAGTTTAAAAGCCGAGTATACTTCAGTGAATTACAGTTTAGGAAAACAAACCAAAATTGTAGGTGGTGCGATTCCGGCTGTTTCGATAAATGGAAATAAATTTTCAAATGTAACGATAGCGCTGCAGGAATACCAGGAAGAAAATAAAAGTTGGGCTTTTGCTGATGGATCTCTCGGAATCGATTTGATTAAACGTTTCAATTTTACAATTGATGTACTGCACAAAACAGTTTATTTGGAGCCTAATAAGAATTTTAAAAAAGAGTTTTCATTTTTTATCGCGGGTCTTGATTTAGATTTTGATGAAAACCAAAATCTTTTTGTAAAAAGAATTATTGACCAGCAAAATGAAGATTTGAAGAAAGTAAAAATTGGATCCAAAATTACACAGATTAATGAATTTGAAGCCAAAGAATTACTGAACAAGGAAAATCTCAAAAAACTAAAAGAGAACAAAGAAACTAAGGATTTTATTATCGAACAAGACAATCAGTCTATGCGAATTTCAATTTAAGTATCAATAAAAAAATAAAATATCATGAAAAAACACATTTTAAATTTCATTTTGATCTGCTTTACAGCTCAAATTGGTTTTGCGGCAAGTCTTTCGGAATATGCAGTGATTAGAGGAACCATTTCGATTCCGGATTATAAGGCCAAAGAAGTTACGCTTTACAATGTTGAAGAAGGAAAACCGGCGGTTGTTGCAACTGCAAAAGTCAATGCTTTGGGGGAATTTGGTTTTATGATGCCAGTTTCTGCATCGGGTTTTTATTATGTTGATTACGGACAGTTTAAAAGCAGAAATCAATTAATTCGTTTGTATTTGGAGCCAAAATTAGATATCAATCTTTTAATCAATAAAGAGGCATATGTTTTAAGCGGAAAAAATGTAGGGAAGAATGATTTGGTTCAAAAAGCAAATGAAATCTATAATGAATTTGCCCCTTTCGCTAGGCTTGGAACCAATTTAACTTACGTAGAATTTTATCCTTGGCTCGATAAAGGAATTGCAAAAGCCGATGCGTTTTCGAAATCAATCAATACTAAGGATGCAGAGTTTGATAAATTATTAAAATTGGCCGTAGCGACTGATGTTGAAGAATTGACTTATACTTTTTTCAGAATGCCAAGAACTGCCTTTCCTGATAAAGACGATCGACCAGCAATTATAAAAACATGGGAGATTGATAAAAAATTCACTGATGTTAATTTGCTAAAATTAGCCAATGGCGTTTCATTAATGTCAAATTACTTCTTCTACGTTAACGTCAATCAAGCTGAACCAGCAAAGCGTTTAGATCTGACAGAAGCAATAAACCATATTATAGACCCAACTTTGAAAGACGTTTTTCTTCGAGATGCGGTTGCCAATTCCCGTTTGAAAATCGAGGAATATGAAAAAATAGCGCCAAGTATAAAGCCATACATGATTTCGGATGCCAGTAAAGCATTTTTGCTTGAGTATGAAAAAGTACTTCATAAAAATGTAGGACAAAAAGGATTGGAGTTTACTTATAAAGACGTTGAAGATAAGCCGGTTTCATTTTCGGATTTCAAAGGAAAATATGTGTACATCGATTTATGGGCAACCTGGTGTGGTCCTTGTAAAGCCGAAATTCCGCACATGAAAAAAATTGAAGAAGATTATCACGGAAAGAACATTGTATTTGTAAGCCTTTCATTAGACAAACCAAAGGACAATCAAAAGTGGAAAGATTTTGTAAAGAAAGAACAATTAAAAGGCATTCAAATAATGGCTGATAAAGAGTTTAATTCTGATGTCGCCAAAAATTATGATGTACATGCAATTCCAAGATTCTTATTGTTTGACCCAAAAGGAAATATCATCAATACCGATGCGTTTCGTCCATCAAATCCAGAATTGAGAGAGCAATTGGATAAATTATTAAAATCATAAATAGAAATTATGATCATTACCAGACAAAAATCAGTGCTTGCTTTTTTATTTTTAATTGGAAACTTATTCTTTTCCAATGCTCAAAATTTCAAAGCAAATGATCCGATAGCGATCAATCAAAAAATAAAAAAAGGCATTTTGCCAAACGGAATGACGTATTATATTTATCCGACTGCGGTAAATAAAAGTACGGCGAGTTATTATATTATTCAGAATGTAGGTTCGATTCTGGAAAACGATCAGCAGAAAGGTTTGGCGCATTTTCTGGAACATATGGCGTTTAACGGAACCAAGCATTTTGAAGGAAAAGGCATTTTGAATGCGCTTCAAAAACAGGGAGCTGTTTTTGGAAGAAATATCAATGCTTACACCAGTACAGACGAAACCGTTTATAATTTGGACAATATTCCGTCCAAAGATGGAAGCGTAGTCGATACTTGTTTGTTGGTTTTGCACGATTGGTCAAATTTTTTGTCTCTGACAGATGCTGAAATCGACGCTGAGCGTGGTGTAATTACCGAAGAATGGCGTACAAGACAAAATGCAAAAGCGCGAGTTTACAATCAGTTGGCACCTTATTATTACAACTATTGTTTGTATGCAGAGCGTATGCCAATTGGAGATATGGTGATCATTAAAAATTTCAAATATCAGGTTTTAAAAGATTTTTATAAGGATTGGTATCGTCCAGATTTACAGGCTATCGCCATCGTTGGGGATGTCAATTCAGACGAAATTGAAGCCAAAATCAAAAAACTTTTTGCTGATATTCCTACGCCACAAAACCCAAAAAAGCGTTTTGAAATTGGAATTCCTGAAAAAGAGGAGCCTACTTTTAAGTTGGCTTTAGACAAAGAAATTTCTGCTTCGAGTATCAATTTCATGATTCGCCATACAACCGAAAAACCAACCGAAACGTATGCCGATTTAGAAAAAACAACACAACGTGGACTAGCTTTTTCTATTTTGAATAATCGCTTGGGCGAATTGGCTCAAAAGCACGATTGCTCTTTTAAAGGTGCTCAAATTGGATATCAAAAATACTCTCGTTTAAATGATATTTGGTATTTAGGAGTTACTCCCAAGCCAGGCAAACAAGCTGAGGCATTTGCAGCGACGATGACAGAATGGGTGAGGGCATATAAATTTGGTTTCTCAAAAGGTGAAATCGAAAGAGCAGTTGCCGAAATGATATCGAACTACGAAAACTATTTAGAAAAACTAAATGAGATTTCGCATAAAGATGTCATCGGAATGGTAAAAGGTGATTACCTGAATCATAATTTGATTGAAGATCCTGCGGCAGAATTCGAAATGATAAAAAATATTTTGAAGAATGTTGATACCAAAAATCTTCAAGAGCAATTAAGCAGTTTATATACCAAACAAAACCGCGTTGTTACTGTCACAGGTGTAGAAGGCGAGGAAAATTTGACTCAAGAGCAAGCATTTGAAAGTATTCAGAAAGCAGAAAATGATGCTTCGTTACAACCTTATGTAGATTTGTTTGTCGCTAAATCTCTTATGGATGGTATTGTTTTGAAACCTGGAAAAATAGTTTCAGAGCAGAAAAATGCTGCAATTGACGCTACCACGTTTGTGTTAAGTAATGGAGTAAAAGTGCATTATAAATTTGCTGATAAAAATAAAAAAGAAGTAGAGCTTAAAGCTGAAAGTTCTGGAGGAACATCTTTATATGAAGCTCAGGATATACCTTCTGTCTTTCGTTCGACAAGTTTGGCCATGATGTCTGGCGTCGGTGAGCTTTCGAATACCGATTTGGAAAAAGTTTTAAAAGGGAAAATTGCGAATTCTGCGGTAAGCATAAGTTCATTAAAAGAAACTGTTTCGGGGTCGGCAAATGTAAAAGATATAGAAGCGATGATGCAGTTGGTACACTTGCGTTTTGTACAGCCGCGATTTGATGCTGAAATGTATGCACTATTAAAACAAAGATTGCAAAATTCTTTGAAAAATAGAGCAAACGACATCAATGCCAAAATGGAAGACAGTTTGTCAGTTATAGTTTACGGGAAAAATAATCCGAGAATTAGACCATTAGATCAAAAATATATTGACGATTTGTCTTTTGATAAAATGAAATCTTTCTATTTGGACCGTTTTGCTGATGTTTCCAATTTTGAATTTTACATCGTAGGGGATGTTACTCCTGAAGTTCTAAAGCCCTTATTGGAAAAATATATTGCTAGTATAAACGGAATTAAACGAAAAGAAAATTTTAAAAAGGATTTTCCAAAATGGACATCGAGTAAAATTGACAAAGATGTTTTTATTAAAATGGAAACACCAAAAAGTTCTGTTCGTATAACATTCTTGCAAGATTGTGTTTACAATCAAAAAAACAGAATATTAACTTCTTTCTTGGGAGATATATTGACCTTGAGATATATCGAAAGTCTTCGTGAAAAAGAAGGCGGAATTTATGGTGCACAGGTTGTTGCAAGTTTGGAAAAATTACCAATTTCAAAAGTAAAAATGAATGTCAATTTTGACTGCGACGCTGACAAAGTTGAGCATTTATTGCCAATTGTTTATCAGGAAATTGATAAAATAAAGAAAGGTGAGATTGCAGTTGAAGATATTGAGAAAACCAGAACTAATTATCTGAAATCAAGAGAAGACAGTAAAAGCTTCAACAGTTACAGCATGAACCTGATTTATAATTATTTTGAAAACGATTACAACATGAATGATCCTATGAATTATGAAAATATTGTAAAAAGTGTTACTGCCAAAGAGATTCAGGAATTTGCAAATTTACTTTTAAGTAAAGCAGATTCTTATGAGGTAGTTTTCAAACCATTAAAATAATTTACAGCATTTTTTATTACTAGAGTTTAATCTGTATTTCCCTATCATTATTATTTTGAATTAGTAAACAACTTAGTTTTTATAGTGGATTATAAGGGGGTTGTTTTTGCTGTTCAACCCTCTTTTTTAAAATTTTAACCAATGAACAAGAACAAATTTTTAGTGAGTATTCTGTTGTTGTTTTCAATATTGACAGAGGCTCAGATATACAATCCTATAAAATGGAAAACTTGCGTTCAAAAAATTTCGGATACCGAATATGAATTGCAGGCAAAAGCGATTATAGAAAATGGCTGGCATTTATACAGTCAGAATGTGGCTGACGGAGGGCCAATTCCCACTCATTTCACTTTTTCTAAAACTTCAGATTTTCAGTTGCTTGGAGATGTGAAAGAAGAAAAAGGAAAAGTTATTAATGATCCTGTTTTTAAGATGAATATAAAGTTTTTTGAAAAAGAAGCTACTTTCAAACAGCGCATTAAAGTTATTTCAACAAAGCCTTTTCAAATAAAAGCGGAGGTAGAGTTTATGGTTTGTAATGACGAAAATTGTCTGCCTCCAACTTATGATGAACTTGTATTTAGCGTTAGTCCTATAGCTAATGCAAAAACTGCTGTTACAGAAGGAACGGTAAAAGGAGCTGTTTCCGAAGTTGTTAAAGTAGATACAACATCTGCTGAAAAATCAGTTGAAGTAGAAACAGATGCCACTGTTGTTGAGAAAACTATTTTGCCGGTAAAACCAGATGTAAAAAAACCACTGAAAAAAGAAGAATCAAAAAGTTTATGGACTATTTTTATATTGTCTTTTTTCTCTGGTTTCGCAGCTTTGCTAACTCCATGTGTTTTCCCGATGATTCCTATGACAGTTAGCTTTTTTACCAAACAAAGTAAAACAAGGTCACAAGGAATTAAAAAAGCGGTTTTTTATGGAATTTGTATTATTACCATTTACATTTTTCTGGGTGCAATCGTGACTTGGGCTTTTGGCGCCGATTCGTTAAATGCACTTTCTACAAATGTTTGGTTCAATTTGATTTTTTTTATAATACTATTGTTTTTTGCTTTTTCATTTCTGGGAGCATTCGAAATTATGCTTCCAAATTCGTTGGTAAACAAAGTAGATCGTCAGGCGGACAAAGGAGGAAATGTAGGGATATTATTTATGGCCTTGGCTTTAGCAATAGTATCGTTTTCATGCACAGGGCCAATTGTAGGGACTCTATTGGTTGAAGCGGCTTCAAGAGGTGGAATTACTCCTTTCATGGGAATGTTTGGTTTTTCTTTGGCTTTAGCCTTGCCATTTACCTTATTTGCAGCTTTTCCGGGCTGGCTTAATTCGTTGCCAAGATCTGGAGGATGGTTAAATTCTGTAAAAGTATTTTTAGGTTTTTTAGAATTGGCTTTGGCTTTCAAATTTTTATCAAATGCCGATTTGGTTTTGCAATTGCACTGGCTGGAAAGAGAAACTTTCTTAGCTATTTGGATAGGAATTTTTGGGACATTAGCATTCTATTTGTTCGGAAAAATACAATTGCCTCATGATAGTCCGTTGCAACATGTAAGCGTTGGAAGGTTAGGGCTTGGAATAGTTGTTTTATCTTTTACTATTTATTTGATTCCGGGTATTTGGGGAGCACCATTAAAATTGATCAGTGGTTTTCCCCCACCTTCAAATTATAGTGAAATTCCGAATGGACTGGTAAATAATAGAAATAGCGGAGAGATTGTCCAAAAGCTTGCGGAAGGAGCTGAATTTGGCCCTCATAATATTATTGCTTTTACAGATTATGATCAGGGAATGGCCTATGCGAAAAAAGAAGGAAAACCGGTTATGATTGATTTTACGGGACACGCATGTGTAAATTGCCGAAAAATGGAAGATAATGTATGGTCTGATGAAAAGGTTTTGAAAATTCTTAAAAACGATCTGGTTTTGATTTCTCTTTATGTTGATGATAAAAGGGAATTGGCTTCAAATGAGCAAATTGTTTCTAAATTGACCGGAAAGAAAATTAAATATATTGGTCAAAAATGGAGTGAATTTCAGACCCTCAATTATAAAACCAATGCACAGCCTTTTTATGTATTGGTAAATAATGAAGGAAAACCACTCAACGAATCTTCGTCATATAATCCGGATATTGATTCTTATTTGGCATGGTTAAACAATGGAATTTCGATGTTTAAAAGTAATTTCTAATAGTATTCGTTTTTTTGAGTTTAGGATTAAAAGAAGACTAAAAAGCAATTTGTTTTTTAGTCTTCTTTTTTTGTTAAGTATAAGTTTGTTCAGGAATTATAAGAATGAAATTTATTATTTTAGATATTATCTGATTTGAGGGCATTGCGAAGCGTTTACTTTGGTTCTATAGATGAGTTCGATTTCCGATACGGCTTGCCAGTTTTGATTTTGAGTTTCCATGATTTTCAGAATTTAAGATTAAGAATTAATTATAGAAATTCTGTTCATGCGAAAAAGTAAAAACTGAACTGAAAACTTATCGGATGAATGCCTGCAAAAAGCAGGGCTGTTATAACTCAACCAAGAACTAAGGACGCCTAGCAAGGGACTAAATCCTAAAATTAAAACCCCAAAAAAGGGTAGAGAGTCTTCGTTAAAAGCCTCCCTTACTAGTATATCCATTCCTTTTTGAAAGCTTTCCATTCCTTATCGAAAACATTTCAATTGTTAGACTGCTTTAATTTAGTCCTGAAGTTTTAATTGTAAAAAATACAGGGCTATGAAACGTTCGATTTACCTCCACTATTTTATCACCTCGGTTTGCTATCTTTATGTATTGGTTTTTACTTACGCGGCCGCGAGCAAACTTTTCGATTTTCAGAATTTTCAAATCCAACTCAGCCAGTCGCCACTAATAAGTGCATTTGTCTCCTATGTATCTTGGGCAGTCCCTTTATCCGAACTTCTGATCACTGCACTGCTAATTTTCCCACTTACTCGAAGCATAGGATTGTATGCCGCTTACTTTTTTATGGTGCTGTTTACCGCTTACATTTATATAATCCTTCATTACAGTTCTTTTGTTCCCTGCTCCTGTGGTGGAATATTGGAAAAATTGAATTGGACACAGCACCTCATCTTTAATGGCGTACTTGTAATTCTGGCTTTGATAGCCCTTTATTTGGGAAGATTTCAAGTAGGCAATGACAATAATAATCTATCCAAAAGGACTTGGTTTAGGGGATTGATTCTTTCGCTTACAACGGCCGGTATTGGTATTGTGGTTGTCCTCTTTTTATTATCTGAAAATATCGTCCATTATCACAACACTTTGATAAGACGCTTTCCTCATACGCCGGTCGAAAAAAAGGAGAAATTGGACCTTTTGGTAAGTTCTTATTATATAGCTGGTGTTGGCCAAAATGAAATTTATTTGGGGAATACAACCGCACCTCTTCTCATTACAGTGGTGGATGAACAGATGAACATCATTGCCAAAAAACGGATCAGTTTGGACAGGACGAAGTTTACGTTCCGGGGTTTGAGGATCTGTGTAAAACCGCCATATTTTTTTGTGACTGACGGAACGGTACCAGTCATTTACAAAGGACGTATTTCCAACTGGAAAGCCCAGCTGGTGAAGCAAGGAGGTGAATATTTTGCTGCAGCTGAGGCAATGGATTCGCTGTCGCTGGTGCTGCGGACGCATAGTTCCATTACAGGGGAAAGCATTCTGGGAACAATCAATACCCAAACTGATAAAACCTTATTGAACCCAAAACTCCTTGTAAAACAATTTGACGGCGTTTTTGATCTGGATGGGCAGCTGCATTACAATGAAGAGTTACGGCAGGTCATTTATCTGTATGCATATAGAAACCAATATACGCAGGCTGACCTCAACTTAAAATTACTAAAACGGGGAAAGACTATTGATACGATTTCAAAAGCCAAATTGGTAGTGGTAAAAGTAAAAAATAGTCATGTCCGAAAACTAGCCAAACCGCCTTTGTTCGTCAACAAGTCAAGTGCCACATCTGGGCATATCCTCTTTGTGAATTCAGCTGTACCGGGTAAATATGAAAAGGATGCGCTTTGGAAATCAGCCAGCATTATTGATGTCTATAACCTTAAGGACAACAGTTATCTGTTTACGTTTTGTATCTACGATATAGCAGGAAGAAAAATGCGAAGTTTTATCATCAATGGCGATAATTTGTATGCATTAATCGGCAGTTATCTGTTTCATAGTAAACTGAACCGAAAGAAAATGAAACAATATGAAATGAGCATGACTGCAAATTGGTCACAATTGGAAATAATCGAGTACCAAAATAAAATAAATACTGATGATATGCGCATTACATATGACCAATAAAAAACAATAAATATCTACATATGAAAAATAAAGTTGGGGAACCAGCAACAATCTATTGGCCAAATAGCAGGACAAGATCGAAAACCTGTAACAGAGTAGATCATAAACCAAATTTTTTTTATCATGAAAACTAATTTTTTAAAACACGGAATTCCGATGGCTATTGCCATTATTGGATTAACCAGTGCCGCAGGCACTAGTTCTATTGTGAAAGATGAATTAGATCCTGTTATGGGCTACAAACAAATCGAAAGTGAGAGTGTCTGTGAACCAATTCAGGAATGTTCCAACACTGGGATTTATGACTGTACGGCTCCTGACAATTCACAATTGTATGCTGGCTCGTCATCTTCCTGTCTTGTTCCTTTGAAAAGGGATACGGAGCACTAATTTGCAACAGAAGAGAAATGTAGATGCCGCTTTTTTAGCGGCATCTTTTTTATCTCTCATTGGGTTTAATCTTCGGTTGGTATCATCCAGTCTTTTTTCGAGCCGTTTTTTAGATAGTGATCAAACCACTGGTCTACGCGGAGCGTGAGGTCTTCCTGACTCTTGTTGTTGTAAAGATTATGCCCTTCATCGTTATAGCGAAGGAATACTTCTTCTTTGCCGAGTCTTCGCATGGCAAAATAAAATTCCTGGCCTTGCAGGGCATTCACATGGCGGTCTTCTTTACCTACCCATCCCAGTATAGGAGTTGTTACTTTTTGGGCTAGTAATACCGGTGAATTGTTCAAATAGGCATTCATATCTTCAAATAATGATTTTCCAATACGCAGCTGATCGTATTCCGCTCGATAGAGATCAGGAATACTTAGGGTTGGTCCCAAATAAAGGGAAGCACTTACCAAATCAGCCCAGCCATTGCCTGCAATTGCTGTAGCAAAACGTTTTGTTTGTGTTACAATTAGATAGGCCTCATAGCCGCCGAAGGAATGCCCATTTAAACCTGGATAGTGTATGAATAATGCATGAAAAAAAAAATTGGAATTAAGGAGTATCTCTTACGGGTAGAAATGATGTTCATAATTCAAGCAAGGAACACTTCCCGCTCAAAAGTCTGGATAGTGTATGAGTTATAGTAGGATAGACATTTGTCCATGTATTAAATACCTACACAATGTCTTAATTCCACTGGGATTTAAAATAAAAAAAGCAGAAAAACAGATGTTTTTCTGCCTTAGTGGAATCGCCGGGAATCGAACCTAAGCCAAAAAACAGCATTATTACCGATGTTTTATTTTATAAAATAAGGTGTGCCATGATTTTGCCAGAAGTTCAAAAGATAGCTGAATCTTTATAATTTTATATTTTCCTGCACTAAACGGATTGACTTTATAAGAAAGACATAATACATTACGATTATAACAAAAGTAAACATTATTTCTACATTAATAAAGTTGATGAAAATAAATTAGTGAATTTAAATCATATCTGTTATTTCTGCTTGCAGTTTAATAGTAAAATATTTATTATAGAAAAATCACTTTGATTTATATGGTTTTATTGTTATTTCCACTTCACTTCGATATCCGGGATGGTAAGATGGACGGTAAATAATATGTCCCATCTTTTGCAACTCCTTAAAGTATTTATGGTAGGTTGGTAAGGTACTGATATGTGAAAGGGACATTATTTTACTGCGACTTACGTTAATTATCTTCTTTTGACCTTGTCTATATCCGAGACAAAGAATAGCACTTAAAAGAGCGAAGTGCCAAACATTAAGCCTGGGATCTTCCTCTAAGATGGAAAGATGTTTTGAAAGTTTTCGCAGCCTCATATTAGTTTTTATCGTTGAACAGATTCATTAAATCCGATTTGTTGTAATAATAAGACCCTAAAACTTTTTTGGAGCGCACTTTTCCCGATATCCGCAGATTCTGTAACGATGCAGCCGACATATCCGTCAGTTTTTTGACCATACGGCTTTTAAGCCATTCTGGATTTAAGTTGTTTTCTTCTTTATTGTTCTCTATGATTTTTTTGAACTGCTCAACAAGCATTAGGCTAAATTGCCTTAAATCGTCTTTGGTTATGTTATTGTTCATTTTTGTGCCTCCTTTTTCTTTATTATTAGATAAAGAGCTAAGCTAAAGTCTAATCTTTTTCATTGTTTAAAAGTAGTGATTTGGGGCGTTGTTAGGCATTCAAAGTCTTTGTCTAGCATTTTGGAAAGCTAAACGAATTCTGTTTTTGAGATGTAAATCTGGGGTTTGTAATTGATTCTTTGAAAAAACTTACTGATCTTTCATAAGTAAAAGAGATTGATAAAATTCACTACCCCTAGAAAGTTATATAATTTGACGTAGTGTGATAAAACATTTTTCATCTGTTCAGGTATGATAACTTAACCGAAAAATGTCCAACTTTTTATAGAAGAACTGGAAGGATTATTAGGTGTTTAATAGCCCTCCTCTGAAGATATATTATTTAAGGGGTTTAGGCTCCTTTGGTAAGGTTTTTTGTCGGGGTGGCAGGATTAATTACCATTTCCTTGAATCGTTGATTATATGTTTGTCATTGCCATTGCTTACTAAAAGGGTAACCGAATAGGTCTCAATTATAATAACGTGCCTTGTAGCCTTTTGTATCCATGATCAATCTAATGTCAGTCAGTCAATGTACTTTTATGAAAATAAATGTATTAAAAATGCTACTGAAATACAACTATATGCCAATCTTTGTATTAATTTTTTTATGTTGTTATTGTATTTCCTGTAAAGCAGTCCACCTGAATAAATGTCGATTTTTTTATAGAAGATATGGTATGAATACAAGTACTCCATACAAGGAGGTTAGTCAAGCATCTTAACAATAAATACTAACAAACTTTGAAAAGTGAAGCGTATTGACACTTTTTTTTGAAAAATATTTTTTGGGGTCGAAAATAACTGTTCCAAAATGAGACAGTGTTCTATGAAGATTCAAGTATTAGGGGAATTTTCGTTAACAGCATCGATGGGATGGTTTAGGTTCACAATTTATAGTGCGGGGAGGTAATTTGAAGAGTTAATCGGGGAATTTAGCATGAAAAAGGAGCATTTAGGAGGGGGCAGGGTATTGATTATTTTGTGGATACTTTTGAGACTCCAGAACTCAAACAGGAGCATTTGACTGGATAACTAGTTTTTTAGGTACATTAAAAACAGTTATTTAGCTTGAAAATGACCTGTAAAAGTAAAGCTACTCTTTTAATGAAGTGGCTTTTTTGATTCTCTTTGTGGGCACAGATTGCAAATCTACGCTATCGTTGCCGACATATCCGAGCGGTTGGATTATCTCCAAGGAAAGGCTTTTTTATTTTAGGTTGTTCGTTCAAATCCTCATATTTATTAAGAATTCCTTATTTGGAACTCTTTTTATAAAAGTCTCGTGCGAAAAGCAGCTTACCATTTTATTATTCAAATCCAAAAGTAAATCTTTAAAACAGTCATAAAAATTATTAAACTTTACTGAAGCAAATTGTCCGTCTGTTTAATCTTTTTAAATGAGTTCTGAGTGTCAAATTTTTCCTTTCAATATGATTGGTGCCAAAGCGTTTTACAGAATGCAGCTTCTCATCAATCAGATATCTGTAGTTTTTCAATCTGTCCGTAAATATCTTCTTAGCTTCCGATAGTTTTAAAGTATCCAGAACACGGCTCAGCGTTTTATTGGTTCGTTTTCCAATATTAAAACTGACAACAGTTTTAGAATTCTTTTCCAGGGCATAAACCAGCCAGATATAATTTTTCTTGTACCTGATATAAGTGCACAGCTCATCGACTTCATAAGTTTTTCCTTTGCTGATAATTGGCTTAGTTATATTTCTGGCAATTACTAAAATCCTTTTTAATAATGTTGTAGTTGATATTTTCAGTATTCTTGCTGTACTTCTTATTCCTAATCCTTCTTTGGTTAATTGAATAATATTTTTATTGATACCTGATTTGTAAGCTTGATTTGTATAATTTTCTATGAAACGGTGACAACAGATTTTACAATAGTACTGTTGCTTATTGTTTTTTGTTCTCCCATTCTTAATAACTTTTTTCTCTTTACATTTTGGACAATTTTTATCATCACTAACTTTGGTACACCATGTCGCGTTTTTATTCATTTTAGCTCATTTAAAGCAATATTAAAACAAAAAAGATGAGCATCACTGCTCATCTTTAAATTACTTTTTGCTGATATCTTTTCTATTTCAATATGTTAGAAATCTAAAATCTTATATCACTAACTTTGAAACATTACCCACATTACCTATCAGTAACGTTTGGGTTTTATTATATAATTATTACAATTACAATCGCTTTTTATCATTTTATTCAAAATTATTTTTTGAAATCTATTTTCAATTTCTTCTGCCTCTGATTTGCTTAAATCGTCAAAATACAACCATTGTGGTGTTCCTCCTATCATTCTAAAAACTGATCTTATGGAAGTACTAGCAATATTTTTTAATTGAGGACTTGATCCTAATACTGTAACGTAATACATTTCTTCTTTAAAATCGTTGTTGCCTTTTAAGTAAAAGACTTTTCCTTTTAAAAAGTCATAACCTCTCTCTTTCCAATTGTCATACTTCTTCCATTTTTCTGGCACTTCTAAATGTTTAGAGCTTTCCTTAAATTTATCTAAGCATATATTTAATTTTTCTTCACTGCACTTAAATTCATATATTGATCCACTACCTAAAGTACCAGCTATTTTGTCATTACAACTTACTAATAACAATATCACAATTACTATTATCACTTTTTTCATTTTATTTTTTTTGTTCTTCAATTAAATTAAAAGCTGTAATTATATTATATGCTGTAGTCATTGTTGCTTTAGATACTGGAGCGCCAGTCCATGGATCTATCTTTTTTTGACCGTACATACTAAGGATTATTCTACAATTATTTATTAAATTTCTATTTGCACCGCTTGACAAGGGCGAACTAGTTCCTCCTTTTCCTATCAAACCTAATTTATCATATTCCCTATCATGTAGATAGCCTGCATAATCCGCTAAATTTTGTGGCGGTTGCGAATAATCATCACCTCCTCTCCAATATTTAGGATTTTCACCTCCAGCATAAGTTGTTCCAGGTGGACCAAAGAGTGGGAAAGTATTTTCACCAGGACCATTCTCAGATGTATTTAATACGTATTTTCCTTTAACATTATTCCATAACCATTGTCCTTCTTTATTAGTATAAGACCACACACCCGCCTTTTTTTGTTGATTATCGTGCGTTTTACCATCCGAATATGTGTATTCCCTAATCTTACTGCCAGTATTAATCCATTTTCCATTTGGTGCCATAACTTGGGTTCCCTTTTCGGTTCCGTTAAGATAAACTGTAGTGTTTTTTTCGGCATCTATTTCTCCAGGAGGTGCTTGGTAAATAGTTACTAAATCAGAATCTTTAACTCCATGATCCTTTTTCCATTCTTCTGTGGAATACATCCCATCGGGATCTATAAATCTAACCGGATTATTATAACAATATGCATAAGGAGAATAGCGTGTTGAGAGTTCAGCTAGTGGGTCAATGTTCATCCATTTAGCCAATGCAGGGTCATAATTCCTCGCCCCATAGTCGTACATGTTAAGCCCCAGCTCGTCCTGCAATTCTTTTCCGTTATACTTATACTTTAATCTATCATTTGTAGAATTTTTTGCAATATTATAACCTTCTTGTTTTAATCCAAAAGGATAATAGTTATTTTCCTCCTGAATAACTTTGTTATTATCATAGCTCAAACGGATATTACCCAAGTGGTCTTTGTATTGATATACATATTTATAGGAACTACCTGTTGACTCAACATAGCCTTCAGCTGTTGGAAAAAACTTTAAAATAGAGTTTTCATACTGATAACCTCCAAGATAATCTGTAGTAACAGCATTTGGCACACCTGTTCTATTTACAATTTTCTGTACTTTCTGACCAGTTGCATTGTAAATATAAACAATATTCCCAGTAGAGCCAAATGTGATTTTTGTAGGTAGGTTTAGATGGTTGTAAATTATTTCTGTTATGTTTTTGTTGTTGTCTTTGGTCAGATTACCATTAGCATCGTAACCGTAATCATCTACTGTATTTGAGGAACTATCCTTAAACTCATATAAAAAATTTGAATTATTAGGAGTTGCATCAGAGGTTTTTATTAACTGATTGCTGTTGTTACTGTTTTTATAATCATAGGTTAAATCATCGATCAGCGTTTGAGTACTGTCATTGGTGCTTCCGTAGCGTGTCAAATGCATTATGTTTCCATTTTTATCGTATGACATACTCTCGTTGTAATTCCCTAGAACACTTCCTTTTTTATAGATAGCTTCTTCAAGTCGGTTCAAGTTGTCATATCGGTAACCATAAGCTCTTATGGTTCCACTATCTGAATCAGTAGCCCATTGTGTCTCGGCTATATTTCCATTGAATAAGACATTTACTCCACTAATACTTAATGTTGGAGTATTGTAGTTTATTTTAAAAGCAAATAAATCTTTTGGATCCCCAACTTTAGTCAATGCAGTTATATCATTTATATTGGTAAGCCACCCGCGAATATTATAAGTATAGTTGATGTTTTGGGTCGGTAAAGTTTCTGTATTACCAACTTTTTTAGAAATTAACTGTCCTAATTCGTCATAGGTATTACTTGCAATTAATTCAATGGAGCCACCATTAATTTGATGCGTATGTGTAAGCAGACGATCTTGAGGAGAATAGGTAAAAGCATCCTTTGTAAGTAATTCAGTATCAGCATTAGTTCTTTTATGTCTGGTTATGCTGTACACGGTTTTGCCTATGAAATCCAGTTTACTGTCTGTATAGGTATAACCTCCTAAATGATTTATGGTATATATTAGTACAGGCCTGGCCTTGGAATCATAAAAAGTAGCAACGGTTTCTCCCAATGTTTCTGCGCTGGAAGTTGGTACCCTTGTCCAGGAAGCGGTAGTCAAACCTTTTACCTGGTTTGTGCCTAAAACAACTTGGCTTTCTACACTGACTGGAACTGTTATGTTTGGCGTACTAGGAAAAGTGTAATTATCATAATAGTTTACAGTAAGCAGTTTGAAAGAGGTAGGGGCTACAACATTACTGTAGTAAGCAGCAATACCATCAATAGTCCCGTTTGTTTGTTTGCTTTCATTTAAGACTGTCAAACTTGTACTATTTTGAGCCGCTTGTAAAGATACCCTTCCAGCCGCAGTTGGTGCTGTGGAATTCATCCACCCGGTATACACCGGACGGTTGAAAGCATCGTATTTGGTGATCATCCACCCGGAGGAATTAATATCATTGAAAGGAGAATTCGCGGGTCCGGTGGCTACAGGCCTGTCAAGTTTGTCATATACAATGAATTCCCATTGTTTTCCGGGTATTTTCTTTTCAACTAAGCGATTTCTGGAATCGTATTTGTATTGATAACACAAATCATTTAAGATATCCTGCATTCCATTGTCGATAACAGCACTAAAAGTACTGCCCGCCAAGGCCTGGAATCCGGGTGACAAGGTAATTGAATTAGTAGCTGTTAATTGCAATGAACTTCCTGAATTAACAATAGCGCTAGATGTTATATTTGCTTGAATACTTGTCCCGTTTGTATTTCCAATCAAGTCTGATGCTTTTGGAGGAATCACATATGTTAAATTTCCATATTTATCGTAAACATAATAAGTGTCGTGTTTATTTCCTGCATTATAATTTCTTTTTAGAATAACTTGTCCTTCTTTGTTTTTAAATTCAACACTTGAACCACTTGTCTCAAGAGGATTGGCTGATGAATTTTCATCGTATGTAATAGTTTTAAAAAGTTGGTTGGCTCCGTAATATCCAGTTCCTCCTGTGTTGGTCAATACGATATCATATAAGCCATTAGAAGTGTTCCAAGTAGTGTTGGCAACATAATTGTTTACGTCATTATCAATATTAGTCTGATAGCTTATTTTAATAGTGTGATTATTTGCTAGGGACCAATCGTTGCCCGGTGCGGCTTGTTGTAAAGTACGATTCAGAGGAGAATCTTCTAATTGTTTTTCATTAAAAGGGTTATTGTTTATCGTACCATAGTTTGTTTGATACTGAGTAATTAAATTTGGGACAAGAATAAGTGGATTTATATAATTTAAATTGTTTTGTGTTGAGGCATAAGGGAGATATTCTCTCGTTTGTCTTCCAAAACCATCATATTCGATAGGAATTACTATATCTTTTCCTGATTTAGAAGATTGATAAGTTATTTTTTGGACGGGATATCCAAGTCCATTAAAGTAAGTTATATTTTGATTCGCCTCGTTAATAGTTGGAGTCGAAATACTTGTTGTAGTAGGTGTTTTATAGGTAACGTTTCGTATTGAATTTTGATTTTGTAAACTAGCTTCTAAAGTAGTACAATTTGTGCTCGTTCCGGGTATCATAGGACAATTATCAGAATTATCAAGAACATAATTGCCATTAGGTTTAGTGCATTGATCCGAAATAAAATTTAATGGATCGCCTAAACCATCTAAATCATTGTCCAAATACCAAGTATAAGCAGTGGTACATGCTAAATTTTTAGTGATATTCAAATAACAGCCATTGTAACTTGAGGGCGAATTTGTTAGGTAAAAAACTAATGAATTATTTTCAATTTTAGCAGCGAAATTTGATAATGGACTTCCCGGAGTTGATGACAGCCTTCCGAGATCCATATTAGGAAGAGCTGGTGAAATTGATAATGTTGCGACAGTACCAATTTTTAAATAACTTGAAGTAGGCCATGAAGCATTAATGTTGATAGTCAAAATATCATTATTTATTGTAATTGTTCCTCCTCCATAACCGGTCTGACCAATATTGTTTAAATTTGCTACTCCAATATTTTGTGAATAATTGGGGTAAATTCCAGCTTTAATTTGTCCAAAAAACATTAAAAAAAGTAAAACTAAATAGTTGCTGTGTTTTGTCTTCATGTTAATTTAGTTTTTATATTGGTATTTATTCTCAGATAAGATATTATTATCTTTATCTCTAACATTTAATAATCTACCAAATGAATCATAAGTAAAAGTGATTACATCTCCTTTGGGATCTGTAATACTACTGACTCCAATAAGCGGACTATAGGTATATGTTGTAACCATAGCATTTGGCAAAACTCCTCGTAAAGTATTAATTGTAGTTAATTGGCCTTCATTGTAAGTGTCCAAATTTGCTGTCGTTGTTCCTAAAGCAGTAGCTATCTGTGAATAACTTGCATTTTCTACTTTGGCGATAGGCTGCGTCTGGTTGTATCCCCACAAAATGGTCACTGGAACTCCGCTTTCTAATGTATACTGTTGTATGTTACCCTTAGAATCGTACTTGTCATATGTAACTTTTTTTTCGGAAGTCACATAATTAGTATTGTTAGTTGCTTTTCCTGAAAATGTATATTTTGGAAGAATTAAATTATTAGTTGAAGCATCTGCCGTGTATTGTGTATTTTGCTTAGTGAGAAGTTCGTTATTTTTTCGATTTTCAGTAACAAGTGGAATGCCAGTCATTTTTGCATTTATCATGATATCTTCGATTGGAAGAAGATCAGGATGGTCAGTAGGATAATAATAAGTCGTAGAAATTTGCTCGTTATTACTATTGTTTTTTGTAGTGGATTTGATCTCAAGCCAAGAATTATAAGTATAAGCTTCATCAATTGATACTATATTTCCGTTAAAATAAGTCTTTGTATTGGTGTTACTTAATTTTATTGTGCTTGATATTAAGGGATATATACCAAAGGTATAATCTGTTACTCCAGCATACATCATATCATTGCACGAAGAGCTTAACCCACTTAATTGGTTTATGTTTATTATTCCTCTAAAATATTGTTCAGAGCTAATATTTTGGTAAGAGTAATTTTTTTGAAACAGAAGTGTATTATTTTTATCATATGAGGCTTCATAAGTTTGCAGACCATTTGAATAATTCAATATTATCGGCAGATTTTTATCACTCATGTTTTCGTAATTATTATATGAATATAGCTTTTTTCCGTTGTTTGAATTATTTTTATCAACTTCGATTTCTTCAACATTTCCATAACCAACTAAGTTTCCGTCACTGCTGAATAAATTATCGGACGAAATTGAAATTTCATTATTTATAACGGCAGTAGTAATAAGTTGGCCATTAACGGCATCAGCTTGTCTCACTTCACAGAATGTTTCTTGAGCTGACAAAGGAGCAAATCGTGTTAAAAGTTTTCCATCGGTATATTTTATATTTTTTCTATTTATGATGTCTCCGTTTGAAGAATAATTTTTAATTGTTTTAATTCTCATTCCTCCTGTATTGCTTATTGAAGTGTCAACTCCTGTATTGTCATAATAATAGAAATCTGATTTTAACCCTGCTATTCTATATGTGTCAGAGCTGCTATATTGAAGAGTATTGATGATATCTATTGAATATGAAACTGTGGGGTCAGAATCAAAATCTATTCTAATAGTTTCATTCCAGGTCTTTCCATGAGTTGATTCAAATTCAGTTCTTAATATGTCAGTAATTTTCCATTCCTTTATTGTTGTTTTGATTCCTTGTTTTGTTTTGGAAAAAACTATTCTTGAAGGATTGGAATTAGGGTTAAAATTATCATAAGTATATACTGGTGCATTGGGATTAGGGAAAGGTGTAAATCCATCATTAATAACATTGGAGAAAGATATTGTTGTTGCATTTGCTAATTTAAAATCAAAATGGTAAATGTCATTGCCATTACCCTGACTCGATAAAATTTTATGTTTTAGGGCTTTGTTTAGTTCTGTCACATCAGGAATAAATTGATTTGTGAAAGAATTTGATTCATATTCGAATTCAGAATAACCTCCAGTTGGATAATATAGTTTATTAAGCATATATGCATTAGCTTTTGCATTGTCTGTAAATCTATTAATGCCTTTATAGTATCCGTAGTTAAAAGGAACTTGATAAGTAATTTGTCCTCCATTAGATAGGTTAGCAGGTTGAAAATATTGGATTTGATAATTGTAATCAAAATATTCTAAGTCTGGGAGTAAAGTTTTATTGTCAGCCCCATTAAAGTAACCCCAAAAGTCTTTCGAAAATGAAATTTTCATAGGCATAGGAGTAGTAATATTATATTCAAATTTATAAGAAGGGTTGCTTCTGTCTTGATTGCCACCGGAATCATAGCCTATTTCTTTGAAAGAGTCTAACTTAAGTCGTTTTCCAAATTTTTCTTTATTGGTATTGTAATAGTTTGATTCGCTACCCATGCTTGGGATTCCTAAACTTTCGTTATATGGGAAATAACTGTATCCAAATTCAAATGTTTTTACTTTTTTATTTGTAGTGCCTTTGTATGAAATATCAATGGCTTTTAATCTTTTTGGATTTGGAAGATTTATAACAGGTATAATATCTTCACGATCTTCCAATAAGAAGTCAACAATAATGTTATTTGTAGTTATTTTAGATAATATTTTTATATCATTTTGAATGAATCTGGTTCTTAAACCTTTAACATTTTGATTTGTGCCTGAACAAGTTTCTGTAATTAAATATCTTTCTTGATATGATAAATTTTCAGACGACGCATTTGTATATGAAAAATCAATTTTATTTCCATTTAAAAGTGTTATTGAACTTAGTTTATATGTACGGCCTACTTTATCAACATCATCTGGCAATATATTGGTGTTGTATGCCTGTTCTATTACACCAAATGTATATAATATGCCATCAGATGTTTTTGCATTGATTCCGTTTCCTGTTTTTTCAAAATTGATTTCTTCTGTTTTATTTAATTGAACAATCTGATTGGTTTCATAATTTATATAAAAACTCCCAGAGTGATTTCCGAAATTAAAATGGTAAATATCCGGTTGTGCAGATCCCTGTTCAATAGGGGTTTTAACATCTAAGGGAAAAATTCCGTTCGGGAGTGGATAGAGATTGTCTGATTCAGGCGAAGGATAACATCTGTGTTTTAAATATTTATAATTTCCTGGAGATCCATAATTTAAAATAATATTTTTAAGATGAGCATAATTCTCAGGTAAAACAGAATAAAATGGATCCACATCATCTCTTTTACCCCTAACTTCCTGAATAATGCTACCACCAGGTGATAAATCCCAGCCTAATCCAACCCAGGTGGCTTCGTCAGCGACCTTTATTCCTGAGCTATGATACCTTAATTGAATAGGGATTTCTATGCCAGGCTCTTTAATTGTATAAATGGGAATTGCAATATTTGCTGTCCCAGTATTATATCCTATAGGTATATTACCAAATCTTTCTATTAGCGCCGCTTCTGGAGAAGTTGGAATATTTATTTTTGGAGCAAATGATGAAGCGGTAGAATTTGTTTGAGAAAATAGCATCCCATAATTTAACACTATAAAGACCAGTAATAATTTTAAATTCATTTTATTGTTATTTTATGTGTTGATATTGACTAAGTAATTTTTTAGACTATGAATAAATCAGTTTTTGCAGTCAGTTAAATATTCAATTATTGGAATTATTATTTTAGATTTAATGATTTTTTATAAATAGAAACTAAAAGCTATGGCAAAATCTATTAAAATTATAAAGGACACTAGTAGATTTACTTTATTCCAAAGGAATTGATGACTTTTAAAGAAACATATCCTGTAAATTATAGTAGGAAATTTATATCCAAATATATTTGTTTTAAAAAAAAGACAAAATATTTTTAACAAATAAAAACACATCAAAAATACAACAAAAAGCCGAAAAAACCTAATAAAAATGGAAAATTTTATACTCAAGTTTTTGATTTTGAGAGTTATAAAGTAAAATGTAAGTATTTGTTGGAAATAGTTGATAATTACTAAAAATCTTATTTTGGCAATTGGCTGCATTTTGAAATAGGTTGAAATTATATATGTCTGACTCGCTTTTCTGGAGTGTACTGCAATGTGTCGGTTTATAGTTGATTGAGCTATGTAAATAGTTTTATGTATCAGTAGTGTGTGTTTTTTAAAATCACAAAAATGTATGAATTTTATGTCTGTTCTTTGAGTAAGATATTACTACTTTGAAAGAGATTATTTCTCACAAAAATTCATGTTGTTTTTTAATAAAAAAGATATATTTGTAAAAATTTAATTATACTTCGCTCTGATGAAAAACCTACTAAAAAGACTGCCGTCTTTCAATCTTCAGGAAATGTTGATTGTATTAGCTATCATAGGGATATTGCTGTTGATAGCTTTGCCTAATTTGATGCCATTGATCACAAAAGCCAAAAGTGTAGAGGCTCAGGTACAATTAAAAGCCATATATAATGCTGAAAAACAGTATTATTTTATGTATTCTAAATACAGTCCGAATTTCACTGAAATTGATTTTGAAGCACCAAAAACGGTGAAGGAAAATGGCAGTGCTAACTATGCCTATGAGATTGTCCAATCGTCTAACAGTGAATTTAAAGTAAAAGCTACAGCTTTGACTGACTTTAATGGGAATGGTGTTTTTAACGTTTGGGAAATTGATCAGAACGGTGTTCCAAAGCAAATTGTAAATGATTAGATGTGGTATTTAAAGTTGATATTAGTCGTCGTTTTTGCAATTGTGTTATATCAGGATTTTAAGAGTCGTTTAGTGTATTGGTTTTTATATCCAATTATTGGAATCTTAGCTTTTGTGGTTCAGTTAAATAATTTACCTGTACCAATAGCAATTTTTAATTTAGCGGTCAATTTATCGCTTGTGATTCTTATTTTAGGAGTAAGTTATTTGTATATCAGATATAGAAAATTGAATTTTAAAGATGCAATTGGTTTTGGGGATATCCTTTTTTTTATTTTTATTTCCTGCACTTTTTCAATAGTCTCTTTTTTAGTTTTGTTTGTTTTTTCCCTTTTGTTTTCTTTAATTGTTCATCTTGTTTTAAAAGTTAAAAATGAACAAAACACAGTTCCTTTGGCGGGGTATATGTCACTTTTTTTTGGGGTAGTTTATATTGTCTCTTTTTTTTATAATAGTACTTTTTTATACGCTTATTAGATGAAGAAATTTGACATCCCAATTGAATTTCAACAGCTGGTAGAATCCGAACAAGCTTATTATTACAGAATTATTCCTGTTGGTAAAAGACAACAAACGGTTTTGTTCAAAACAGATGCTTCAGATATTGAAAGCCTGAAAAATGAACTAGGAATTTTAATGAATTTTCCTATTGACTTAGAAACTGATTTGACCGAAAATATAAATCGATATTTAAGTACAAATTACAGGAAAACTAGTAATAATAACGTTTCAGAAATTCACTATACCGTTGATTTTTTGGAAAAGATTGTGCTTAACGCAAAAGAAATTGGAAGTAGTGATATTCATTTTGAACCTTATGAAAAAAATGCCCGTGTACGCTTACGTTTAGATGGAAAGCTTAAAGAACAATTTCTTATTTCAATTGAGGAGTATCCTATTATAGTTAATAAAATAAAGATTCGAGCTCAACTTGATATATCAGAAAAGCGTCTGCCCCAGGATGGGCGTATTACGATGGTAACGGACTATCAGGATTTTGATGTGCGTGTTTCTGTTTTGCCAACTCTGCATGGTGAAAAAGTAGTATTACGTATTTTAAGTAAAGATAGCGGCCATATAAATATTGAATCATTAGGTTTTACGGAAAAAGAATTAACTTCTTATCTGGAAAATATAAAGCGGCCAAATGGCATAGTCCTTATTTCTGGACCAACAGGATCCGGAAAGACAACAACATTATATGCTACTTTAAAAAAACTGAACCTGCCTAATACTAATATTTTAACTGTTGAAGATCCAATAGAGTATACGCTTGAAGGAATAAATCAAGTACAGCTAAAAGAAAATATCGGTCTTGATTTTGCGGCCACATTGCGGACATTTTTGAGGCAAGACCCGGATATTATTATGGTAGGGGAAATTCGTGATGTCAATACAGCAAATATGGCTATTCGTGCTGCTTTGACAGGACATTTGGTGTTGTCTACAATTCATACCAATTCGGCGTGGGCAACGGTTTCCCGGTTAATTGATATGGGGATACCATCCTTTTTAATTGCCAGTACATTAAATATGAGTGTTGCCCAGCGACTGGTCCGTAAACTATGTGACTTTTGCAAAAAAGAGGAAACGATTTCTTCTGCTGTTTTTCCAAGTGGTTTTGAAATTCCTAAAAATATAGATTCTCATCATGTTGCAGTTGGGTGCGAACATTGTTATCATACTGGTTATTCAGGTCGAAAAGCAATTTACGAAATTCTGCCCATTGATGCTGAGTTATCAAATTTGATTAAAAATAATCAGCTCAATATTGACCACTTCCTTGAGGAAAATGGCATATATACATTAAAAAGTAATGCATTGTTATTAATAAAAGAGGGAATCACTTCTGTTGATGAAGTTTTTTCCTTACTCTTGTAGTTTAAATGCGTGCGAAAGTCTTACAATTGAAATAAATTCATGAAAAAAATAATTGCCCTAATTTTTATACTAATTTTTCAAATTTCATTTTCTCAGGAAAACAGAATTACACAGATCAAAAATCAGATTGAATCAATTACTGCTGACTCACCTGGATTGAACGAGAAGATCAATGTTAATATTAAAGAAGCCTCACTATCCAGTTTTTTACTGGCAATTTCACAGGTTCATAAACTAAATATTAGTGTTGCCCCAAATTTAAGCCAAATTAATATTGTAAATGATTTCTCTGATGTTACAGTGGGGGACTTGCTTATATTTCTTTGTAAAGAATATAATCTAACGATTGATTTCACAGGTAATATTCTCTCGATAAAATCCTATAATAAGCCGATTGAAGTTCAGGCGGCAAAAAATATAGATGTTAGTTATGATCAGGCAAACAATTTGCTTTCTTTGAATTTGAAAGATGATAAATTGTATGAGGTTTTTAAAAAAATAATAGACGAAAGTGGTAAAAATTTGGTTTTTGCCCCAGGTTTAGAAAATCAATTATTAACAATATATATTAAAAATATGCCTTTTGATGCTGCTTTAAACAAGTTGGCATTTGCAAATAATTTAAATGTAACAAAGTCAAAAGATAACTTTTATATTTTTGATAAAATCGAGGGGAATTATGTTGCCGATGGAACGGTTGATCCAAACGGGGCAAAAAACAAACCACAGCGTCCTAGAAAATCAAACTTTTTATTTACTGTTGTTGATGCGGATAAAAAATTGCTGGATGTCGATTTTGAAAATACCCCAATTTCTAGTATTATTTATGATATAGGACATGAGTTAGATATTGATATGTTTATTTCTAGCCCACTAGAAGGAGCCGGTAATGGTACTGTTAAAGCCAAGAATATTTCTTTTGATGCCTTGCTGGTCAAATTATTTGAAACAAAATTCGAAAACAGTTCTTCATTAAAAAATAATGCGCAACAAATTAACAGCAATTCTATTGGGAATACACCACAAGCTGGAGGTGCATTTACATTTATGAAAAGTGGTTCTATATATTATTTTGGGACCAAGGATCAATTGGTAGTACGAAATATTAAATCTATCCCTTTAATGCACCGCTCAATTGAACTATTAAGTGATCCTTCTAAGGAAGGTAGAAGTGCAGGAAGATTAAACAACACGAATAATTATTCCAATTATAACTCTTATAATTCGTCAGACGTTAAATCTAATTCTAGTTTCCAGAATCAAAATAGTTTTCAGAATCAAAACAGTAATTATAATAACGTTGGTAATAGCTCTTCATCTACGACTAGCAGTGGATCTTCAGAATCGATTTTGACAATTATTCCTGATGAGATAAAAAAAGATTTAGATATCAAAATTGACAAAGAGTTGAATAGTTTTTTAGTTAATGGACCCGATGCGAATATTGAGCGTTTTGAATCTTTCATAAAATATATTGATAAAGCAATTCCCGTTATTTTGATTGAAGTAATGCTTTTGGAAGTTAATCGAAGCGCAACTGTGGAAACCGGTATTAAAGCTGCTATCGGAGATAAACCGGTGACTACATCGGGAACAGTTTTTCCAAATGCAGATATTAATTTGGGTGCTCAGACAATCAATAGTATCATTGACGGTTTTAGTGGATTTGGTTCTTTGAATATTGGGAAAGTGGTCCCTAATTTTTATATTAGTTTGAAGGCTATGGAAACCAATGGTAATTTAAAAATTCGTTCTTCCCCTAGATTATCTACCTTAAACGGACATAAAGCATATTTATCTATAGGCGAAACAACTTACTATGTAGTAACCAACCAGAATTATTATGGTTCTCAAATTCCGCAGGCTTCTGAGGTTAAGAATTATCAGCCTATTGATGCCGAATTATCTGTAACTATTATGCCTTTGGTTTCGGGTAACGGACAAATAACGATGGATATAAAAGTAATACAATCTAGTTTTAATGGACAGAAAGTAGATAAAGACGCCCCTCCGGGTATCAATTCGAGAGAGTTTACTTCTATTATAAGGGTTAAAGATCAAGATTTAATTGTATTGGGAGGGCTTGAAGAATCAGTGAAAAATGATTCAGGGACGGGGGTGCCTGTACTGGCAAGAATCCCGATAATCAAATGGTTTTTTAGTTCAAGAAAACGAGAAGATTCGAAGAAAAAACTGAGTGTATTAATTAAACCTACGGTTATTTACTAATGGCTTTACCATCAATAACTGCTTTTTTGCTTGGCAAACAATATATTGGCGTTGAGCACTTCACTTTGAATAATGAAGATAAGGTGGCGTTGCTTTTAGTGGGGAATAAAAAAGAAGGCTTAGTCATTGAAAAGAAAGATAGGGTTACTTATACCGGTAAAATTGCTGAAAAGTGGGACCTAAAACTTCCTTTCTTTTTAGTGATTAATACGAATCAGGTTATTCAAAAAGAGGTTTCAGGAGTTGATTTAGCAGATGAAAAACTGCTTCATAAAACATTTCCTAATACGAATTGGGATGAGTTTTATTTTGAAATTTGGAGGTTAAAAACTAAATCGTTAGTCGCAATTACGAGAAAGACTTACCTCGATTCGATAGTTAAAAATTATCAAAAACAAAAGATTTCGATTGCGGGGATCAGCCTTGGTATTTGTTCAATAGCAGATATATTCGGTTATACTGACGAAGCAGAATTACAAACCAATAACCAATTAATTTCAAGAAATGAACAGCAACAGATATTGATTGGTAATGTGCAGGACAGGGCTATCCCCTATACTATAAATAATCTACAGCTTGAGAATAGACAATTATTAGCTTTTTCGGGAGTTCTTAGATTGATCATGAATACAACTGCAAATACGGGTTCTACTGGAACCTATAGCGATGAATTATATGACGGATACAATCAAAAGGTGTTTTTCAATAAAGGATTAAAAGCCATGATTGGAACACTGCTGATTATTTTAGTCGTTAATTTTATTTTTTTTACCCATTATTATGAATTGGCACAGGAAACATCAGAAACTTTGTTAGTAAATAAATCCTCTATTAAAGACCTGAGTAAATTGAGGCAAAGAATTATTGTAAAAGAGGAGAAAGTAAAGAATATTGTTGGAAAAACAAATTCGCAAAGCTCAGTTATTATTAATGAAATAGCCAAAAAAGTTCCAGCATCTATTTTGTTGACCGAAATGGTTTTTAATCCATTAGAAAAAAAAGTAAAAGTCAATGAGCCAATCATTACCCAGGAAAAAATAATTGCGGTTTCAGGGGTGACAACTGTCAATGAGGCATTTACAAGTTGGGTTGAAGAAATAGAAAAACTTAAGTGGACAGACAAAGTGATGATTACACATTTTGGGAAAAATGAAGATAACCAAACGACCTTTTCGATAACAATAACTTTGAAATGAAACTAGACAAAAGAAATAAACTGCTTTTATTTGGGTTCTTCGTGGCTCTTTATATTTGTTATTCGTTTGCAATCTCAAATACAATAAGCTATTGTCAGGAATATAATAAAAAGTTAGAAGAGATAGCTGAAGATAGTACTATGCCAAAATTGGCGGCCCAATTGATTCAGAAAGAAAAGCAATTGGACCAGGTTATAGACCATTATGACCTAAATATTTCTGAGTCGTTTCAGAACGATTTATTAAAACAGCTTACTTCTTATAGTGATCATTATCATTTGAAAATTATTGATTTTCAGGAACCACATATTATATCTCAAAAAGATTTTAGTACGACCAGCTATGCATTTTCTTTAGAAGGGTCATTTAATGGATGTCTGGCGGTATTAAATAAAATAGAAAATAATCCGGCATTGGGAAATATCAAACATTTAAACTTTATTAAAAAAACAAATTATAAAACCAATACAGATCAATTGTTTGTTGAGGTCATTCTGCAAAGAAATAAAGGGTTATAAAAGATATATCTAAAGACTAAAATATAAATTATGAAAAAGACTTTTGTACTATTTGTGGCTTTTGCCACCCAGATAAGTATTGCCCAAAATGTTTTTCCTGCTTCGGGAAATGTTGGTATTGGGACAACTAATCCAAATTCAAGGCTAGTTGTTATGAACGATGGTTATGGAGTTACTATCAATCCAGGAACAGCAGCTGCTGGTCTGGGCTTTAATAGAAATGCTTTAGACGGAGCGATCTTTAATGCTTCTGTTTCAGCATGGCAATTTTCTGCAAGAGATGGTATGTTTACTTTAGAAGGATACAATGGTGCTCAACATGAACTTTTTTCAGTATTAAAAAATGGAAATGTTGGGATTGGTACTTTTGCTCCTAATGCTAAATTATATGTGGGAGGAGGGGACGTTATAATTCATAATCCAACTGGAAGTGCTATTTCAACTGGAGTACTTCGAGGCGATAATTTTAATTATGGCAATGGTGGAGCAATTAGATTTAGTTCAAGCAACACTGTTTCTGAACAATATATTCAATTAGGTAGGGCTACTTCAGGAAGCGGTGCTTTTTTTCCACAGCTTACTGTGATGTCTGATAATGGAAATGTTGGTATAGGTACAACAAATCCAAATGCTAAATTATATGTCGGAGGTGGAGATGTTATAATCCATAATCCAACTGGAAATGCTATTTCAACAGGTGTACTTCGAGGCGATAATTTTAATTACGGTAATGGCGGAGCAATTAGATTTAGTTCAAGCAATACTGTTTCTGAACAATATATTCAATTTGGTGAAGCTCAATCAGGGACCGGTAATTTTACACCTATAATGACTGTATTAGGTACTATTGCTGGCGGAAAAGTTGGAATTGGCACAAATCCACATAATACAGGTGATAAACTTCATGTTGACGGCGGGGATTTTCTTATTTCTAAAGATGCTGGTGGTGGCGTTACACATGGAATAATAAGGGGTGACAATGCTAATTACGGTAATGGCGGAGCAATTAGATTTAGTTCAAGCAACACAGTTTCTGAACAATATATTCAATTTGGTGAAGCTCAATCAGGAACAGGTGCTTTTACACCTATAATGACTGTATTAGGTACTATTGCTGGCGGAAAAGTTGGAATTGGCACATCAAATCCAAATAATAAACTTGATGTTAATGGAACCATCCATTCGAAAGAAGTAAAAGTCGATATGACAGGCTGGTCCGATTTTGTCTTCAAAAAAGAATACAATTTACAAACTCTTGAAGAAGTTGAAAAACAGATTACCGAAAAAGGACATTTAGCCAACATCCCAAGCGAAAAAGAAGTTTTGAAAAACGGTATTAATCTGGGCGAAATGAATGCTAAACTTTTGCAGAAGATTGAAGAAATGACATTGTATATGATTGAAATGAAGAAGGAAAATGTTCAGTTAAAAAATAAACAGGAAGAATTAGAGAAAAAGGTTTTGTTACTAACTAAATAGAATGTGATCATGAATAAAATGTTTTTAATATCCTGTATTGTAATGTTTTGTGTAATAAGTTTAAAGGCACAAACATTATCAGCTGTTCAACAGCAAAACGCAAGAGCGACCGGTTATGCAATTGTTGCTTCCAGAAATCCGGGTAAAAGTTTCTCAATATATATGATAAAATGGGACGGGGTTAATGACTTGGAATATAATGCTAATAATCAGATTAATCCGGGTTGGCATCCGCAAGCCGCAATTAAAGGAAATTATTTTGATCAGACGTTTGAAGGAAGTGATTTTTCGAATTATAGTTCTGTTGTTGTAAGTCAGGCTGATTTTGATACTTATAAATCTACGGGCACTGATTGGTGGATTGTTTGTTCAACGTTACCTTCTTACAGTAATTCTAGTTTATCGGTATCGGATAATGGTAATGTAGGTATTGGAACAACTTTGCCTTCCCAAAAGCTTACTGTCGATACTAAGCAAGGGGGATCTAATGCAGGTGTTCCAGTAAATGTAGGAAATGCGCAAAAAGGAATTATGCGTTTGCAAGTAGATGGTAACAGTTGGGGAGAAGTATTGGATTTTGGAATGAATGTACTGCCTTCCTATGCTTGGCTTCAGGCAACAAATAGAGGTAATTTATCAGTTAATTATAATTTATCATTAAATCCAAATGGAGGAAACGTAGGTATAGGGACAACTACCCCCAGCTCAAAACTTACTGTTGCCGGAAATATTGCATCGCGTGAAGTAAAAGTAGCTGTTGATGCCGGAGCTGATTTTGTTTTTGAAAAAGATTACAATTTACCATCTCTGGATTCTGTCGATAAATTCATCAAAGAAAACAAACATTTACCTGAAATTTCAAGTGCCAAAGAAATGCAGAAAGACGGTATTAATTTATCGGAGATGAATATCAAATTACTTCAAAAAATTGAAGAGTTGACTTTGTATGTTATCGAAATGAAGAAGCAAAATGAAGTGATGCAAAACGCAAATGATTTGATGAAAAAAAATCAAATAGAATTTGAAAAAAGGTTACTTAAAATTGAAAACAAATAAAATTATGAAAAAATATGTTTTGGTTCTTTTTGTTTTTGTTTCTATGGCGAATTTTGCTCAAAATACTTTTCCAAGTTCAGGGAATGTTGGAATAGGGACAACTTCGCCCAATGCTAGATTGGATCTGGGTTCGGGATATGGTAGTAATGGTGCTAAATTTTTAATTTATAATGATAATCCGACTTCTGAATTATCTGGGACTAAATGTGGTTTTTATATGGATAATTTTTCACCAAATAATTTGAATTTAGTTTTTCCGGAAATAAGTTATTTTCCAGGATTGTTTACTATTTGCGGAAAAAATACAAGTGGGACAACTTTAGCACCATATTTTTCAATAGCAGGTATGACTGGCAATGTTGGTATCGGCACAACAAATCCTAAAGGTAAGTTGGAGATTACTGGCAATACAAGTGTTTATAGTGATTTTGTTTCTTATTCGGGAACAACAATTAATAATTATTTACCAAATGGAAAAGAGCCAACATTGATTATCAGCGAAAAAACAGTTGGAACATTTCCAGTGGTTGGTGACCAGGTTACTTACCGAGGAGGAATTAGCTTCGGTAGAGGAGGTCCAGGAATTTATTCTATAAATCCAAATCCGGCAGGGAGCCCGTTTTATGGAGAAATTCGATTTCATACAACTTATTGGAATGGATCAGATTACAATAATACAGACAGAATGGTTATTAAATTGGACGGTAACGTAGGTATAGGAACAACAACTCCTGATTCAAAACTTGCGGTCAACGGCACCATCCATTCTAAAGAAGTAAAAGTTGACATGAACGGTTGGTCTGATTTTGTCTTCAAAAAAGAATACTCGCTTCCAACTCTTGAAGAAGTTGAAAAACAAATTAACGAAAAAGGTCATTTAGCCAACATCCCAAGCGAAAAAGAAGTTTTGAAAAACGGTATTAATCTTGGCGAAATGAATGAAAAATTGCTTCAAAAAATTGAAGAGTTGACTTTGTATATGATTGAGCAAGAAAAGAAAAATACACGACAAAATTCGGAGATTGAAGAATTAAAAAAAGAGAATAAAACTTTCAAAAATATTTTAGACCGACTATCAAAAATTGAAGAAAAATTAAAATAGGATCTCACATGAAAATCAAGTTAACTGTTGTAATTTTAATTGTACTTATATTACCCATAAAAGCACAAATTTATACTCCTGCAAACACTATACAAGGAGCTTCTTGGAATAATTATGTAGGGATTGGTACTTCGACTCCCTCAGCACAATTAAATATTGAAGGAGGTCACGGCGATTCCCGATTTTTGATTCATGCAAATGGAAACGGAAATCCAGCTCCATATCAAGCCGATCTTACTCTTTGGGCTAGTGAACCTGGTTTGACTTGGTCAGGAGTTGGTATTGGGAACAATATACATAATTTCAAAACAGCTTCTGGAGGCTTAACTTTATTAAACACAGCTAGAGGAGGCTCCTACATTCGCTTATTAGACAATGCAATGTCTTTTAATGTTGTTTCTTCTTCTGGAACAGATAGACAAGCTTTTACGATAAATCAAGATGGAAGAGTCACTTTTATAGGAGATCAAAATGTTAACGGTAATCTATATGTTGGTAAAGATACTGAAATAGCAATGATTTCAGGACCTACAAATTGTGGTGCAATACAAATAAAATCTCACTCTGGACTTGGAGGTTCTCAAAATAGATATTTACGTTTAGGTTGGAAGGATAACAATTCTTTTTTTAATCCTGCTTTATCAATAAATGATGATTTGAACGTAGGCATCGGCTCCACAAATCCTGACTCCAAACTCACTGTAAAAGGAAAAATTCACGCCGAAGAAGTAAAAATTGATCTCGCAGTTCCTGCGGATTATGTTTTTGAGAAATATTATTTAGGAAAATCCTCCCTGAAACCTGATTATACCTTGCTAACACTTTCTGAAGTAGAAAAATTTACAGAAGAAAACCATCACTTACCTAACGTGCCTTCTGCAAAAGAAATAAAAGAAAATGGTCTGATGGTAGGAGAAATGTCGAATGTTTTACTTCAAAAAATTGAGGAACTGACTCTTTACTCAATTGAACAATCTAAAGAGATTGAAAAGTTAAAGAAAGAAAACGAGTCATTCAAAAAGTTAGAAGAACGCCTTATCCGATTAGAAAAAGAAGTGGAAGCAAAAAATTAAAAAAAGATATATGAAAAAATATTTACTATTCGCATCGCTATTGATTTCAGCTGCTTTTTCCAAAACAGTAGCTCAAACTTTACTTCCAACTTCTAATATTTCAGCAGCAGGTTTAGCTGATACTTTTAAAGGGGGGTACACTTTCTCCTATGCAACTGCTGGAACACCTTGGAATGGTTCTCTTATAAGTTATGGAGGATTTCCAATAAATAATTATGACACTCAAATAAGTTCCGATTATGGTCCTAATGGTGGTAATCATATAAGTTTTAGAACGCGAAATGGAGATATAAGTCAATGGAACAATTGGAATGAAATATGGCATTCGGGTAATTTAAATAATTCATCTGTTGATTTTAACGCATACAATTTAAACTTAGGAGGATATATAACCACACTTGGAGGTCCTAATTCGGAAAACAGTTTTTTCAGTTGGGGGGTAGGCAATGGAAGTTGGGACAGTAGGCCGAATGATACTTATGGTAAGCCATTCATTATTCAACATCATACGGGATTGACATTTAATGCTCATTCTTATTATGGAGGGATTAGATTTTATAATCAAGGGTATCCGAATTTGTTTAATTCTACATTGGTAATGTCTATTGTTAATGACAAAGTCGGAATTGGTACCACATCTCCAGATTCTAAATTAGCGGTCAACGGAACCATCCATTCTAAAGAGGTAAAAGTGGATATGATCGGTTGGTCAGATTTTGTCTTCAAAAAAGAATACACCCTTCCAACCCTTGAAGAAGTTGAAAATCAGATTAAAGAAAAAGGTCATTTGACAAACATTCCTTCAGAAGAAGAAGTCCTGAAAAATGGAATCAATTTGGGCGAAATGAATGCCAAGCTTTTACAGAAAATTGAAGAAATGACATTGTACATTATTGAACAAAATAAACAAATAAAAGAATTAAAAAATGAAAATGAAAATTTCAGAGTAGTGTTTGATAGACTTTCGAAAATTGAAGAAAAATTAAAATAAAACACACGTGAAAAACAAATTAATCATTTTAGCAATAATTTCTCTTACTTGGAATAGCAATGCTCAAATATATACACCTTCAAGTACTATTCAGGGAACATCAGGAAATAACAATGTAGGTATTGGTATTGCAAGTCCACAAAATAAATTAGATGTTATTGGACGTGGAGGTTTTAAGGTTCCTGATGATAAATCCTATGCAGGAGGTCTTATTGTTGAAACTGACAATGGAACAAGTTTAAGATTAGGAGGGAATTCCACATATAGTTGGATACAATCTCACCACTTATTCCCACTATATATTAATGAATTAGGTAATAATACGGTATTAAATCTTACAGGGGGGTATGTTGGTGTTGGTACAGCTAATCCAACTCAAAAATTAGATGTTACTGGTATTGGACACTTTAAGGTCCCCGATGATCAATCATTTTTGGGAGGACTTATTGTTGAAACAGACAATGGAACCAGTTTGAGATTAGGAGGGAATTCGACCTATAGCTGGATACAGTCTCACAAGCAATTGCCACTATATATAAATGAATTGGGGAATAATACGATAATTAACCTTACATCGGGTAACGTTGGCATAGGTACAAAATCACCAGATTCTAAATTAACAGTAAGCGGAACCATTCATTCCAAAGAAGTAAAAGTAGATTTAAGCGTTCCCGCACCTGATTATGTTTTTGCGAACGATTATAAACTAAAGAGTCTTGAAGAAGTAGAAAAATATGTAAAAGAAAACAACCACCTACCCGAAATCCCTTCAGCTAAAGACTTTGAAAAAGAGGGAGTCCATTTGGCAGAAATGAATATGGCGCTTTTGAAGAAAGTTGAGGAGCTTACTCTTTATGTGATTGACATGAAAAAAGATATCAGTTCATTACAACAAGAAAATAAAGAGTTGAAAGCTATAATTGATAAAAAATAGAAGTTTAAAATTAAAAAAATCAAATACTTATGAAAATATGAAAAAATCTTTGCTTTTTATGTTATTGTTTGCACTAGTTTGTAGTGCCCAGAACTATAATAATATTCTTAATTATTCTTTTAATGGGACTCCGGTCAATGGAGTTAAAATCAAAACGAATTTGCCTTTTGTTGCAGGTAGTCAAATGCCAATAATAACAATAACAGGATTTAATTATGGCACTTCAGAACCAATTAGTTTGACGATCGTGTATTATATTTATTTGACTGATCATGTTTCAGGCAGTCCGGATAGCTATTATTTCCACGCACCTACAATGTCTTCATCTGGAAGTTATACCCCAACTGTTTATTTATCAAATGAAAATGGCAAAGTGGTAATTTTTATCAATGATAAAGTATACTATCAAAGGTTTACAGTGAGTGCTTATGCAAAAGGTATGGGAGAGACTAGTGATTGGTTTCAGGGATGGACTGCTGTAGACGAACCAATGACCGGAACAAAAACAGTCGAAATTCCATACCAAAATAGATTTAAAGGGAATGTTTACCTATCAGGAAATGGTATATGGAATGCGTCTGGTAACGTAGGAATTGGTACTGAAAATCCGGATGCAAAATTGGCAGTAAGTGGAACCATTCATTCCAAAGAAGTAAAAGTAGATTTAAGTGTTCCGGCGCCTGATTATGTTTTTGCTCATGACTACAATTTGAAAACACTTGCTGAGGTTGAAAAATACGTGAAAGAAAATAATCATCTTCCTGATATTCCTTCAGCGAGAGACTTTGAAAAAGAGGGAATTCATTTATCCGAAATGAATATGGCCCTTTTGAAGAAAGTCGAAGAATTGACTTTGTATGTAATTGAACAGAAAAAAAAGAGTGAAAAATTAGAGGAATGCATTAAAGTTCAAAATCAACGAATAGAAATGCTTGAAAAAAAATAGAACCTCATTAAGAAATATTGGTTAATAAAAAACAAAACATCCTTTCTTTAGCCATATTTTTTTAAACTTTTTATTTTCAATCTTAAAGAATAACTCTTTAAACAGAAAATCATTAAAACATGCTTTTTTATGGGAATTTCTAAACGTCAGATTTTTTTCTAAAAGAAGTACAAATAATGTTTTTCTTGTTAATGATTAAATAGTTAATTTTGTAAAAAAAAAACATTATGATTTCGAAAAAGAAAATATTTGCTCTTATTCTCTGGGCGACTATCTGGACATCGAATGGGCAACAATCGTTTACAGCTCCAGAAGCACCAAAAACATTTGAATACACCAAATACGATCAGATTCCTGTTGGCGAATATACTGGAATTCCTGACATAGGCATCCCCTTGTATACTATGACTATTGATAATGTGAGTATCCCTCTTAATTTACAATATCATGCAGGGGGAATAAGAGTTAGTGAAGAAGCAAGCTTTGTAGGCTTGGGATGGAATCTTAATTTTGGAATTATTTCCCAAACCATCAATGGTATAGATGACCTTTTGGACTCAAATTTCAGAACTAAACAAAAAATACTTTATCAGAGTACAGGTATGGGAGGTCCTGCGCAACAATGGCCAATTACCTGCGAAGCTTTTACCGGTACAAGTTGTAGTGCTGGCGGAACGGTTGAAACTTTTTTTGGTGGCAATAATTTTAAACCACTTGAAACAGATTACAACTCTATGTTTATCACGACAGGACCAGTTTTACCACATACAGGACTTGGCTTTCCTATTAGTGGAAGTCAATACGGGCCAAAAGATTATTCTGTTACAGATCCCAAAAGTGACTTTGAACCCGATATTTTTAGGGTCAATTTTTTTGGACACTCATTAAAATTTATGCTGAATTTTGACACCACAGGTGTTGAAAATGTTATTATATTAGACAATAAAGGTTATAAAATAACAAAAACTATAAATTCTGTTAGCGGTTATTATGATTGGAACATTACTACACCTGAGGGAGTAGTTTATATATTTTCAAATTATAGAAAAGATCAGAATTCTTCTTCTGGAGCCAAAATACTTCCAGATTGGACATATTCAGGTGGAGGATTAGGTTCAACCAGCTATAATAACAAATGGTATTTGTCAAAAATAATAACTTTAAAAAACAAAACTATTACATTTAATTATATTGACAATGGAACTATTACCTCCAGATCATTCGATCAAAAATATAGAAAAATACAAGAGTCATTCAAAATTAATACAAATAATTATTCTGGTGTAGATAATTTTATTGATTATAACCTTAGTCCTAATGAATTAACAGAAACTATTTATAATAAAAATATCGAAAACGGTTTATTTTTAACAAGTATAGAAAGCGATAATGTAAGTGCTTATTTTAGTTATTCCAGTAGATTTGACCATGCCAATGATCTTAAATTGGATAATATAAAAATTAAAAACAGGAACAGTGAGATAATTAAGGAGTATTCCTTTTTATACGATTATTTTATTTCTGCTAATTCAGGAAAAACAATAGGAGTAAGCAATACAAATGCCACAGGTACATATGAAACACTGAAAAGACTCAAACTTCTTTCCGTACAGGAAACTGGAATGAATCCTTATAGCTTTGTATATGACCCTGTTATATTGCCACAAAAAAACTCTACTGCTGTTGATTTTTTTGGCTTTTACAATGGCCAAATAAACAATAACAGTATTGCACCAAATCCATACCAATTGGGATATACGGATTTAGGCAACAACGGGAATAACAATGCTTCAAATATTACCTATTCTCGGGCTTGCTCACTAAAAGAAATCACCTATCCGACTGGTGGAAAATCGAGTTATCTGTATGAATTAAATGAATTCAACGTAGACAATTTAGATACAGCCTTGCCAAATTCAGATGGTACTATTGGAGCTGTAATTAAAGGAAATGGAAATAGAATAAACAGTATCAGCCTTTTGGAAAATGGAGTTATCCAAAAACAAACCAACTATACTTATTCAGGTGGAAAATCAATAGTTCCCATAGAGCTAAAATATACTTATAATATGACTGCTGGACAGGATGAAGTTTGTCAATTTAGAACACAGTATTTATTGATAAATGACTTTAAATCCTCAAGCTATTTTCAGCCCTCACTTTTCAGTACAATAAACGGTATTGGTTATGATAAAGTTACAACTGAAGAGATTTACAATGGAGTACCGAATGGAAAGACAGTGTTTTCTTTTTATAATAATAGAGCTTTAGCATCTAATAACTCTACTTATTATAAGAATTTTATGACTTTACCTGCTCGCGAGAATGTCAATTCAATCGAAAACGGTAAAATTATAAGTAAAGAATTTTTTGATAAATCAGACTATGTTAATCCTGTAAAAAGAATAGTCAATGCTTATAATTTAAATAAATCCAACCTTTATTATTCAACTAAAATTAGTCCTTTTAGATCTATTTTTTATGTGGGGACTTTTGATACTTCATGTATAGTTTATTTTGCTGATCAATATCTTGTCGGTTATTATTTAATTCAAGGTAAGCATAGTTTGTTGAGTAACGAAACTACAACAGATTATTTTCCTACTGGAGCCGTCACAAACAAAACAGACTACAGCTATGATGATAATAACCAGATCACCTCAACTACTAAATCAAATTCGGTTGATGGTGTTTTTTATCAAGAATCTACTGTTTATTCATCTTCTCCTTCTAGTTTAGTTACTAAGAATATTTTGAATTTTCCTTTAAGAAAAAGTATTTATACAAATGGAAAAATTAAAGAACAAGTTAATTATTCTTATGAAGAATCATCAGGTATAGTAGTTCTTAAGAAAATGGGAATTTATCCTCTGGGTAATCCTGATCCTTCAAAAACGAAATCTATTTTTTATGACAGCTATGATGTAAATGGAAATGTTACTGAATTTCATAATGATAATGGAATACATACTTGTGTAATTTGGGGGTATAATAAAACTCAGCCTATTGCCAAGATTGAGAATGCCAGTTATTCTCAAATAGCTTCAGCTCTTGGTATAACAACAACAGTCTTGGATACATATAATGAATCCAATTTAACTACGATTAATAATTTACGGACAAATACAAGTTTGCCTAACACAATGGTAACCACTTATACCCATATTCCACTTGTGGGAGTTAGTACCATTACAGACCCTAGGGGAGATAAAATTACCTACACATACGACAATTATGGCAAATTGTTAAATGTAAAAGATGCCCAAGGTAAATTACTTTCTGAAAACCAATATCATTATAAAAACTAATATTCCAAAATGAAGAACGTCTATATATTTACCGCAATTTTATTACTTGCAACCTGTAAAAGTCTTCATGCTCAAACTCCTGTAACTATAGTTAAGCCAAATATTCCCGATACTGAATATATCGTTACTGGATCTGAGACTTTGACTGCTTCAGAAAGTATAACCTTAAAGTCAGGCAGCTGGATAAAATCCGGCAGTACATTTATTGCAAAAATAGAATCAGATGCATATCGGGCTCTTACGTTAAGCAATGAAAATTATATTTACACCAGAGTGTATCAAAGCCCTATGAATACAAGTGCTGATATATCTAAAAATAGTGATGTAATTGAAAAAATAACCTATTTTGACGGATTTGGTCGGCCAATACAAAATATTGGAATTAAAGCTTCTCCTTCATTCCTTGACATTGTAACTCATGTCGAATATGATTCTATTGGAAGACAAAAAAAAGAATACCTTCCATACATGGATAGTGGCCTTGCACTTGCTTCATACAAAATTGGAGCAAAATTAAATGCAAATAATTATTATACTTTAAATTATCCGAGCGATATTAATAGTACAAATCCAAATCCTTTCTCGCAAAAGCAGTATGACAACTCTCCTTTAAATAGAGTTACAAAGCAAGCTGCCGCAGGAACTGATTGGGCAATTGGAAGTGGTCATGAAGTAAAATTTGAATATCAAACTAATATTGTAAATGAAGTAAAAAAATTCAATGTAAAAACGGATTCCAATGGAATTAATAGTTTAGTTCCCGACAACAATATAACCTACTTACCAAATCAATTGTATAAAAAAGTAACAAAAGATGAGAATTGGAAAGCATCAGACGGAAATAATAAAACAACTGAAGAATTTATTGATAAGGAAGGACATGTTGTTTTAAAGAAAACCTATGGACAATCTATTGTTAATGATGTATCTGTTAACACTGCACACGAAACTTATTATGTATATGACAATTATGGCAATTTAACCTATGTTGTTCCTCCATTGGTAGATAATGGTAATTTAATTACAAATCAGCAAATTACCTCCGGATATGACAATTTTTCTAAATCATTTGATCAATCTGTTTTTACAGGAACTACAAGTGGGGGTGGAGGTGTTACTGTAAATATTTCAGACAATGTTTTAACAGTAACATTTAGTGCAGGTTTCAACTCAAGCATGTTGAGTTCAACTCCTCAAGACTTACCAACAACTCCATGTCTTTTGCCAGATACATTTCTAGGATATATTGGGACTAGTAATAGTTACAGTGTAAGCATTACAAATGGAAAACTTGTGATCACAAATCGTATGGGAATGGCTATCACATCATTTTCAGGAACATTTACTATTAACTTACCAACAACTTGTTCAGCGTCGGTTGCAATGGCAGACAAAACTGTACTTGAGAACTTATGTTACCAATACAAATATGATATCTATAATAGACTCATTGAGAAAAAAATACCTGGAAAAGGGTGGGAATATATTGTTTATGATAAACTCGACAGACCAATCTTAACCCAAGATGCTAATTTAAAAAGCCAGAACAAATGGTTATTTATCAAATACGATGCTTTTAACAGGCCAGTATATACGGGAGAGTACATCAAAACAAGCCAAAATAGCCGTGCAGAAATACAAGCATTAGCTGATGGCAGTACTATACTTTTTGAAAACAAACAAGGCAGTAATACTATTAATAATAATACAGTATACTATACCAACAATGCATTTCCAAATATTGATATTGACTTGTTTACCATCAACTATTATGATAATTATGAGTTTGATTTAAATGGTGGGACTTCTGAAAATGTAGGCATTGTAAGTCCGAGTACTTCCACCAAATCTTTGGCTACCGGAAGTAAAGTACGTGTATTGGGAACAACAAATTGGATTACCAATGTCATTTATTATGACGAAAAAGGACGAGCGATATACAACTATAGTAAAAACGACTTTTTAGACGTAACACAAAAAGTAAAAACCGAGTTGGATTTTGTGGGCAAACCCAATCAAACCACCACACAGCATATCAAAGGAAGCTTTACAATAACAATATTAGATTCATTCACTTATGACCATGTAGGAAGACTCAAAAAACAGACCCAGTCTATTAACGGTGCAGTTGCCGAAGTAATTGCCGAAAACAGCTATGATGAACTGGGACAATTGACAACCAAAGGAGTTGGAGGAAAAATTAACCAATCCCGTCTTCAAAATGTTGATTATGCCTACAACATCCGAGGATGGTTAAAAGGAATTAATGATAGTAGTGCTGGAAATAACGACATAACCATGGGATCTGGTGATTTATTCGGGTTTAAAATTAATTACAACAATCCTTCGGATTCATCCAAAGCATTATACAACGGAAACATCAGCCAGACTTTTTGGAAGACTGCCAATACAGACAGCAGTTTAAAAAGTTACACCTACAGTTATGATGCTCTAAACCGTCTGACTCTTGCTGAATCCCAAGATTCAGGACGCTACAACGAAAGCTTAGGTTATGATAAAAATGGAAACATTATGAATCTTGTTCGAAAAGGCTATACAGATAGTAATGCCACCATTCTCGGCACGATGGATAATTTGGTTTACGACTATAATAATTCCAATAGAGGTAATAAATTAATGAAGGTAGCCGACAGTTCAGGAAGCACCGAAGGATTTAAAGATGGCAATACTGCCGGAGACGATTATAGCTATGACGATAATGGCAATATGATCATAGATCTTAACAAAGGGATAAAAACAGCTATTAGTTATAATCATTTGAATTTACCCACACAGATTACATTTGCAACTGGAAATATACAGTATGTATATGATGCCACAGGAGTTAAGCTGGAAAAGAAGGTAGTTGAAAATGGCAAACCTGATGTCTACACTAAATATGCGGGAAGTTTTATATATGAAAAAACAGGTACAACAACCGATGATTTAAAATTTTTCTCTCAACCAGAAGGCTATGTAGCATATAATTCCGGAGCTTTTGATTATATTTACCAATACAAGGATCATTTGGGAAATATTAGATTAAGTTATGATAAAAATCTTACTGTTATAGAAGAAAACAATTATTATCCTTTTGGCCTAAAACAGAAAGGGTACAATAATTCGCTTAATTATTCATATGGAAATGCACAGGCACAGAAGTATAAATACAACGGTAAAGAGTTGCAGGACGAGCTGGGGCTTAATGTTATCGCTATGGATTATCGACAATATGATAGTGCAATAGGTAGATTTTATAGTCCTGATGTTTTATCCGAATTAGCATATTCAATTTCACCTTATCGATTTGCATTTAACAATCCTGTTTATTTTAGTGACCCAACTGGTTTGTTTGAAACAAGAAAAGAAGCGAGAGAGTATAAAAGACAACACCATATTAGTGGTGGCATATCTAGACAAAATGATGGTACATTTGCTATCAATGATAAAAAGAATGGGATAAGTTATTCAAAAGGTGACGATTCGGGAGCTGATGAAAAATTCGCTAATGATGGAGTGCAGGAATCTGTATTGGTACAATCACCAGCAAAAAAAGAAAGTAATTGGTCGGGTTCAGGGTGGCCAAGTACAGTATGGGGAACACAGCTAGATGGAGATTCAAGTGGTTGGAATGGAACAAGGTCTAGTTCTGTAGAATCAAGTGACTTTATAACACCTGGAAATTCTGGAAATTTAAATAATGAAATTAGTTCTTGGGCAAAATTTTTAAGTTGGCTTGGTAGTTTTATGGGTAATTCAGCTACTACAGTTTCAACAGCAAATTCTATAATTGATGCAAAAAAAGCGAACCATAATACTTCTACGATGGAAGTACAAAATAAAGAACCTGTAATTGTTACATCATCAATTAAAGTAGTGAGTTACACTTATCATTTAAACGATAGCACTACTACCGCGAATTCGCAAACAGCTACTTTCAAAGGCGATGTTTCCGCAGTAAAAAGACAGATTGATTCTGTAAAAGGGAGAAATGAAAGCAGAGCATCCGACAAGGAAGCTTGGCTTAAATCTTGGGGGAAATAATCTAAAAATTAAAATAACCTTAAAAAAATATAAATGAATAAGTACTTAATTATTGCGGTGTTAGCAGTCAATCTAATTTTAATTGGTTGTAATACAAAAGAACCTAAGCCAATAAAATTATCAAAACTAAACACCCAAAAATTACTAATGCCTGGCGAATGGATTAGTGATAAAGATTCAATGTCTGGAATAAGCGTTCGAGAAAATAAATTAGCTTTTTTTAAGAATATGGAGTTTAAATCTGAAGATATTTATGAATATGAGCTAGTCGATTCTATTTACAAATTCTCTGATAGAGTGGATAAAGTTGGAGAATATATATTAGCCAAAGACTTTAAGGACACCATTTACTACCAAATCATTAATAAATCTGATAGTAACTTAACTTTAAAAGTTAATAAACAAACTGAAACCTTCAACCTCAAGAAAAAGAGCCGTGATGTAGAATAAGCGTTTGGTAATGTAGCAGGTGTTGCTGAGGCAATTATTCCAATGCTTTTCGCACGATACTTTTATAAAAAAAGAGTCCCATATAAGGAATTCTCAATAAACATGAGGGTTTAACGAACAATCTAAAATAAAAAAAGCCACTTCTATAACGGAGTGGCTTTGGGATTTTATAGTAAACCTCATTATTTGAAGAATCGTAAATCTTTACCAAATAACTTATTGTTTTGTATAGACTGTGGTGTCACCATAAGCATCCGTAATTGTGAACTTTGTACTTGATACCCATACAAGTTGAAGGACAATCCCAAAAGCTGTCAGTTTTTTTGTGTCTTTATTGTAACTATAAGCAACAGATTGTCCATTAAGCAAATCATTTCTATCGTTAATTAACATCGTACCATCACTGTTGAATGTATAATAAAGTCCTTTACTGTCAGTGTCTTGAAAATTCCATTTTCCCACAAGAACATTGCTACTACTGCTAGTACTGCTATTATTGTTAGTGTCATCCTCTTTACTACAATTGGAAAAGCCTACACATAATACTAATGTCATTAAGAGCAACCAAACATTTTTTTTCATAGAATTATATTTTATTTTGTTTAAAAATTTATGCATAATTTAATTGGTAGATAAAATCTTTCATTTGATAATCTTAGCGAAAAGGTCTTTGAATTATCAATATTCTCACCCCCTATTGCAATGATTGGCATTTATCTATTTCGTTGTCAACATATTGGAATAGTTCGTCAGCATAACTGTCAGGTAGGTCATTATCCTCAATGACATTTCTAACCATTTGCGGTACATACAGATACCTGCTGTTATCGACACGGCTCAGTTCCCTCTGGTGGTTTGTTTCATTGTTGATGTTTTTTACAGAAGCGTAGTCTTCGCAGTACTTTTGGATAATTGCTGTCTGCGCCCATGCTTTCAGTTCTTCTAGGCTTTTTGTTTTTGGGTGCTCTTCTCTGTATTCATTGTGAATATGAAGACTGTACAGGTAGCCCCCAAAGCAAAGAAGTGCAAATACAAGAACAGAACCCCTTACGATAATTTTTAATGGATTATTCATTTTTTGGTTTTTAGGATGTGTTAAAATTCGGGCAAATATAATAAAAAATTCTATTTTATAGTGTACTAAATTATAGAGTACCACAAAAAAGACAAAATATTGAGATTTGGAGTATGAAAGACTCAACTCCAAAAGACAGCATAGAAGAATTGCAAGCTATCGCATTGCGGTTAAAAGAGCTAAGAAAAGCTAAAGGATACTCGAACTACGAACACATCGCATTCGCATTAGAAATGAGTCGTTCCGCATATTGGAGACTTGAAACTGGAGCCAACTTTGAGTTGAAAACTCTAATAAAAGTTTGCAAACTACTGGATGTTAGCTTAGAAGAGTTTTTTAAAGGAATTGATATTCCTAATTCTAAAAAAAAGTAATTCATAACCAGATACGCCATATTAAAGACTACAAGTCTAAGGTGTTGATAGCTTATTTCATCCGAAATGATAGCAAATTACTCTTTTAAATGATTAATATTTAAAAACTCCTATAATGAATAACCGTCGATCCTGCGGAGCAGGATTAACGGTTATTTTCTTTATTAAGGTTTTATCAAACTTTTTAGTTTTGAAATCATTGATGTTGTTATCTGTACACCATCATAATCATTATACTTTTGCTGTGGAGCCTGTTTTTTGAAATAACCCGAAGGTTCGGAAATGACAGAATAAAGTCGTCAAAGATAGCTCGGTTTTGCAAACCATACCCGCAAAGAAAATCAGAAAAGCCACCCGAACGACCTTGATATGTCGGCAACGATAGAGCGGATTTGCAATCCGTTCCCGCAAAGAGAATCAAAAAAAGCCACTTCTATTACGGAGTGGCTTTTGGTTTTATAGAATACTTTGAATTTTTCTTTTAGCGATAGGTATTAATCAATCTAGAATAAATATGGTAACGATTCAATATTGTTTTATTGAAGCTACATTTGATTGTTTATAAGCAAGAAGTACCGCAAGAATATTAAAAATCTCGACGACAACTTTATTAAAAAGAAATGTTTTAATTGCAGATAATATTCCAAAGTCAATTATCAGCAAGGGAAATTGGTGAAATGTGTACTAATAGGATATAGCTACCGTGTGGACACAAATATTTTATGTTAAAAATGGCATGCAGATGATGTAAATTAGGCTGATTATCGCTGGATTTTTGGTTGCATATTAAAAATATCATCTGTAAAACTTATGTTTTTTTCAATACATTTTTTTAAAATAGCAAATTTATCTGTGTAAATCCGTTCAATCCGTATCATCTGCGGCCTATTAAAAGATGTGTCCAGACAGTAGATATAAGAGGAGTTTTATTCCTATAATATTTACCCAATGGCACTACTCAATTGAAACATAGGTAAGTACATTGCAACCAATAAGACAGCAACCAAAACACCGACAAAAAGTATAATGAAAGGTTCCAGGACTGTGGTCATAATTTTGGACTGTTGTACAACTTCCTGATTGTATTGATCGCTTAACTGTTTAAAAACATATTCAGTTTGGTTGGTTTCTTCGGCGACTTTTACCAGTGAGATGATTCGGTTATCAAAAAGAGGGGTGTTTTTTAAACTCATGCTCAAACTATTTCCTTTCAGAATACTTTGCTCTACTTGTTCAAGTGCGTCTTGAAGCGGTACAAAATGAATCATTTTTTTGACCATTTGTATACTGTTCAGCAGTGGGACTTTTGCAGTGGTGAGCAACGTAACGGCTTGTGTAAATTGAGCCAAATAAACCTTTGTCGTAAAGGTGCCTAAAACCGGAATTTTTATTAAAAAGAAATGGAGGTTACGTTTGTATCGGAGGTTATCTTTAAAAAAATGTGTTGATAAAAGTAAAGCAATTATTACCAACAGAAAATAGAATCCAAATGTTTTGGTCAGGACTGACAGTTTTACAATTACCTGTGTTAAAAATGGAAGTTCCATGTTGTTTTGCTTAAAGATATCCTGAAACATCGGGACCACATAGCTGAGCATAAAAACAACAACCAAAACGGCCGTGCTTATTACAATAGAGGGATAAGTGAGTGCTGCTATTATGATTCGCTTTTGTTCGTTTTTGCGTTCAAAAAAAGAACCAAGCTCATGACAAACTTGTGCCGTTGTACCGGTTTCTTCGCCAATTTGTATCGAATAATATTCGTATTCTGAGAATGATTTTGAGGCAAGTAAGGCATCAGAAAAAGCTTTTCCATTAATCACTTCAGTAAGTATCGATTGAATTAATTCTTTGTCAGCAGTTTTTTTTAAAGAACCTGCAATCAGCGATAATGCTTCTTTAAAACTGACACCTGCTTTTAGTAGGACAGCCAATTCCTGATAAAAAGCTTGTTTCTTTTTATTGTTGAACCTTTCTCCAAAAAAAGTGATTTCTTTTTTCAGCAGGTCTTCAATGCTATTCGTTTTTTTTTGCAAAATAGCTTTTCTATTTGGGGTGTTTTCTATTTTAAAGGCCATTTTCCTGATTCATAAAAAGGGTTACATCATTTTTTTTTGAAACAAAAATTTGATAGTCGGGTAGTTCTGTTTCGGCAGATAAGCTTATCGCATCAGTAACCCCGGCTTTTATTTCTTTTCCTTTAAAAAAAACTTTACTTGGATTAATTTTTAGTTTAATTGTATCAAGGTTCCGCATAATATATCTTTCCTGAAAGGAATACAAAACTGTATCAGTTTCCGAAACCATTAATAGCGTTTGTTTTTGATTGTCAAATACGATATAATGCGGTTCATTAAAGTCTTGCCAAAGTCTTTGTTCAAAAAGGGTTAAAGTACTGTTTTTTTCAAAATTAGCCTGAATGCTATGAATTTGTTTTTGGACCAGTCGTAGCACACTAAAAGCCATACCAACTACTATAGCTGTGATAATCATAACAACTAATAACTCTGATAATGTAAAAGATTTTAATTTTCCTGAAGCCATAGTATTTGTTGTTTTAAAATTTCTTTTTTTGACAAGGTATTTATTGCTTCTATAGAAATTATTTTTTTTGTGGCAGCATCCAGATTGATCCTAATATCCCAGTTTTTATAATTTTCCTGATAAGGGATCTTTATAATATGGTTCTGTACTTCATATTCCAGTTCATTCATTCTGTTTTCAATCGCATGGGTGTTTTTAGAAAAGGTATTTAAAACCAAATTATTTAAAACTAAACTCGCAATCACAAATATAATCACAATGAGTATAGTTGCAACTAAAGCTTCGATCAGGGTTGCTGATTTTATTTTTTTTAATATAACCATTTCAAAATAGCTTTTGGTTCTTGTTCGAGAATGAGTCCACCATAAATTGTAGGTACGGTTTCGTTCTCAATGACCGCATTATATATGTGGTTCATAAAAATAGATCCCGACTGATTGGCTATAAATTGTTTGGTATAAACAGAACCCGAAACAGTTCCTTTTATTTCAAGATTGCCATTGCAATATACCTGGCCTTTTATTCGGGCTTCTTTTTCTAAAATAATCTGAGTTCGAAAATCTGTTGTATTTTTGGTTTGAAGATAGCATACGCTACCTTTAATGACAGATCCAATACCAATAAATATTTGATTATCAAAGGGAATTGAATAAGTCTCGCTGGCAGTGTTTTTGTTGTCCTGAAAGAGAAATAAAGCTGACGGATAGCTTAAATTGCATTTTTTTCCTAATGTAATCCTTTTCGAAGCCAATGCCTGGAAATTTCCTTTTGTCTCGTCTTCTATTTCAATAGTTGGCGCAATTAGGATAATATCTGTAAGAGATGCCGTTTTTTTAATTTTTATTAATGTTTCAGATTTGATGATAATGTTGCCAACCAGGGTAATATTTTCTAAAACGATTGGATTTGGGCTGTAATATCCTTTTGTTCTGGACTTGAATGAATTGATAATTCTGGATTTGGAATTTAAATTTATATAATCTTCCTGATTGTCAATTTTGTATGTTTTTAGGTAGTTCTCAGTGGCATCCCGAACTGTTTTTTCTGGTTTTGGCAGTTCACCTGTACTTTTTTTAATTTGCCCATATATAAATTGGGAACCATAATAACTGTTCCCCGCAATATAACCTGAATTTACCCCTTGTTTTGGCAAATAAGCAATTCCCCTTATGCTTGTAGTCCCTACTACTGTCAATGCATTATTGGTTTCCTGTAAAAAAAGGGTAGGAGACAGGTCCGCATTTATAAGTGATCCGATTATAGCAGCTTTGGTAAATTTCTTTTTTCGAAATTGAGTTATTGTAATTCCTTTTTGGAAAATTCCCCATTGTGACAAATGAATCTTTATTGATTGATTTTCTTTTTTTAGGAGGTCTATTTGTAAAGTATCTGTATTAGGCTGTTTTTGTTCCAGCAATGTTTGCATACCGATATCAGCAAATTGAATATTTTGCACTGCACCTTTAGATTGCTCTTTCATATAAATAAAAGTGTAAGCATATAGGATTAAGCCTGCTAAAAGCAAAGCAATTAATACCGCTACAAATACTGTAAATTGTAAGGCACCAGATTTAATTCGAAGCTTTAGTTTCAATCTTGAAGCATTATTAGGTTTAAGTTACCTTTATATTTTACGTATATGGATTCTTTATCACCACTTTTTAGAAAAATATCATTCTCTGTATCGCCAATTTTCATGTAATAATTTTTAGTATTGATAACCAACATAAAAAGTTTATTTTTTCCTTTAGCGTCAGATATCAGGCCTTTGTAGAGGATAACCGGCCAGACAAGCGTTTCTTTAGGCTTCGATTCTTTATTTGTTTTAGGGGCTTTTATTATTTTTTTTGAAATGGTCTGAGCCACATAAACTTTTCCTAAAAAAGGATCTCTGTAATTAACATTAATGTCATGCGGTACTCTTTTACTAAATTTTAGGGGTTTGATCGTAAATCCTAAATTACTTATGCTAGGCATTTCATCTGATTTGGTTAGTGAAAAAAATTGATAGACAACGGCACCCCACACAAACAATACAATAGGCAAAAGAATATATATGTTTTTTTTGTTTTTCATTAAGTTTTATTTTTTACTTAATTCATTTTCAATTTTTGTCACACGCAAAACTAAATCTTTTAAAGCTTCAATTTCCTGCTCCTGAGTATTTATTTTTTTTTGTTGAGCAATAGAGTAGAGTGTAAGTTCCTCAATCTTCTGAAGCAACTTAGCATTCATCTCTCCCAGATTAATACCATTTTTCACAACTTCTTCTTCACTAGGAATATTTGCCAAATGCCCATTTTCTTTAATCTGATTTTCAACTTCTTCAAGAGTTGGAAGAGAGTATTCTTTTTTGAAGACAAAATCAGGCCATCCATTCATGTCAACTTTTACTTCTTTTGAATGAATAGTCCCGTTTACATCAAGTTTATTATTTGGATTTGTAGTACCTATACCAACATTACCACTAGAGTCGATCCTTATTCTTTCAGTACCAGTTGTAAAAAGACCCAAACCAAAATAACCACTTAATATATCAGGATTTGCATTTCCTAAATGTGTTAATCCGTAGTGAGCTACAGTTCCTCCATAAGCGGAAAAGTTATCATCAGTAGTAAATCCAATTGTACCAAATCCAGTTGTTGAAATATCGCCAGCAACTTGTAATTTCTGACCTGTATCTGTAGTAGTTCCTACAAGGAAATTTCCATTACCTTTTACCCTCATTTTTTCACTAGTACCTGAATAAATTACTGTTTCAGTACCATAGTTTTCACCTCCAATAACTTTACCTCCCCCTCCTGCGCCTACAAAAGATAAAACACCGGTATTTGATGAATGAAAACTTTCTAATAATCCATAGTAGCCATTATCATTAGCATTTTGATTAACGGCAAATTTAATTTTACCTAATAAATGTAATTTTTCTTGTGGGGTAATTAATCCTATACCAACATTACCAGCATTAAGATTAAAAATTGTATTGTTACCCAATTCATTAATATAAAGAGGTAATGACATATGAGATTGTATCCAACTGTATGTATGATTGCCTCCCATTTTTAAATTTGTTCCACTATTTGTCTCAATACTAAAACCTGTCCAGCTATTTCCTGATTGATCATCAGGTACTTTAAAACGAGCAGCACCAAATACATCTAATGTGGTCATTGGATTAGTTGTCCCTATACCCACATTACCACTGGCAGGAAAAGGATAAGTATTTTGTGCAAAATTGAACTGCAAATTGAATAAACAAATCAATAAAACTAATTTTCTCATACTTTAAAATTTTATGAATAGAAAAGGTATTACTTAATAATTGAATCTATTTTATTTTTTAAATCCTGATTTTCTTTTTCTAATTTGTTCATTCGCTTATTTTGTTCAATCATATACAATGTCATTTCCTCAATTTTTTGTAATAGCTTAATATTGATTTCTGATAAGTTAATACCATCTTTCTGCATTTCTTTTGCACTAGCGATTTGTGGTAAATGCTTGTTTTCTTTGATGAATTTATCGACAGAATCCAGAGATGGTAAATTGTAATCTTTTTCAAAAACAAAATCGGCACCAGCATCAACAGTAACTTTTACCTCCCTTGAAGCAATGTTTCCTGCCACAGTGAGTCTTGAAGTTGGATTTGTTGTACCTATGCCAACGTTCCCATTTCCCATTATAATAAAAGGAATCCAATTCCCCGCACCAATGTCCCTTACTCTAAAGAAACTGCTTCTTGAAGCATTTTCGGCGGTCCCAAATGAACTTACATCAATAGTGAGTGCGTCTATTAAATCTTGACTCCCAGGAACATTTAAATTTATTTTTGAGGTATTTAATATTTTGGCTGTAAAATCAGTATTTGAGTTATTTAAATTTCCTGAATGCCAGATTTTATTCCAGCCTTTCCACTGATACGACCATCTTCCAAAATAGAGATTATCAGTAACAAGATCATTCATTAAAGTGGCATAATTATTACTGTCAAAACCAAAATTTAAGCCTTGATAATAATATGAGCCTATGGTGTTATTTGACGGAGAAGTTGCGACCCATTGACCATTCGGTGCATTAAATGATTCAAGATTTGTTTCAATATTTCTCAGAGGGAAATATGTTTGGGAATAGATAACTGAACTAAAAAGGATTGATAAAAGAATAAAAAGAGTCTTTGATTTTTTCATTTGTTATTTGGCTTTAGATTCTAATGTTTCTAATCGATTTTCAATATCCTCAAATTTTTTATTTTTTATTTCGAGCTCATTTATTTTTTTATTTTGCGCAATCATGTGTAGTGTCATTTCCTCAATTTTTTGAAGAAGTTTGATATTCATTTCAGATAAACTAATTCCTTCCCTTTGCATTTCTTTAGCTGAAGCTATTTCCGGCAAATGTTTGTTTTCCTTGACGAACTTATCGATGGAGTCTAAAGAAGGCAAATTATAGTTGTTTTCAAAAACAAAGTCAGCTCCCGCATCAACAGATACTTTGACTTCTCGTGAAGCTATATTTCCTGCAACTGTTAATTTTGAGGTCGTATTTGGAGTGCCTATGCCAACATTACCATTGATTCCATTAATGACCAGTGCATCATTTGTAACTAGCGAACCATTCCCATTATATACCTGAAAGTGAAGATTTTTATCTGAGCCTCCATTATTTATTTGGAAGGCTTGTCCGTTTGGATCAAATATTTCTCCATTTTGGGACTCTCTATTAAATGCTAAAGTACCAAAATAAGGTGCAGTACCAGGATGAATACTTACGCCTGTTCCTCCTGATCTGATCGTTAATTTTGAATTAGGGTTTAAGGTTCCAATACCTAAATTTCCTGTTATACTTTGATTACCGACAAAAGTATTAGTTCCTCTTGTTGCAAATTCATTCCAATCTGGGTTTTGTGAATTTAATCCATAATCGGCAATTTTTCTAAAAAAAACTCTATCGTTAGTTCCCATTGAAGATGCTATTTGAAGTTGAAAGTTATTTGTAGTTGTAATATGTCTTACAACAAACAAATGTTGCCAACCAGCAATAAGGGTATTGTCAGGAATGCCTCCTGTAGGATTTATTGCAGTATAGGTTCCCGATTTTAAAGGTATTGTGAAATCTGTGATTTGTGGTGATTGCCCATCCCCAATTTGTTGGGCAAAAGTATTTACATACAAAAAAAATAAAAACACTATAATTTTAATTCCTTGTCTCATTGAAATCTATTTTTTTAAAAGTTTTATTATTTCGTCAATTGTTTTGTTCAGAAGTTTGATTTGATTAGCTTGTTGTTCAATTAGAACATCTTGTTTTTCATTTGTTTTTTTTTGATTTATTATATATAATGTCATTTCTTCCATTTTCTTAAGTAAAACCATATTCATTTCGGCTAGCATCAAACCATTTTTTTCTATGTCCTGAGCGGAAGGAATTTCAGGTAAGTGCTTGTTTTGTTTGATATAATCTTCAATTTCTTGTAGTGATCTCAAGTTATAGTTTTCTTGAAAAACATAATCAGGAACTAATGGCCCCTTTATATCAACCCGCACTTCCTGAGTATGAATTTTTCCTTTTACGGTTAGTTTTTCGTCAGGAACGGTTGTTCCTATGCCGACATTGTTACCTAGTATGAGGAAGTTGTTTACTTGATGGGTTTCATTCATATTAGGATTGAAATCTTGTATATCTGACAGAATATTAGTGTTTACAGGTTGACCGTTTACTTCGTAATTAACAGATTTCATATTCTCAGATGTAGAAATTGTCCATCCGGCAAATTTATATCCTGCATCATGTAATGAAGCGTTATAAGGGACATCAACAGCTAAATATTTTTTTCCATTATAGATGCAAGTCTTTAAAGTCCAATCTGCAAAACCATCTGTAGATTGTATAGTTGCATATGTTCCATTGTAAGAAGATGAAGAGTTTATATCGACAATATTAGTTCTATTATATGACCACGGACTACCTCTAAAGGCCGTAATAGTTCCTACAGCATTATTCATTCCGATTAAAGTACCATTGTACATTTCGTGGAGCAGAATTAAATTCCTAGTATAGTCTCCAACTCCATTAGTTCCAATATTTATAATTTTGTAATCGTCTGCTAATGGCGTTACTTGGCCATTTAACTGTAAAGGAATATAAAAAAGTAAAAGATATATAAGTTTTAGATTCTTATTCATTTTTTTTGGTTTTTAATTTGTTTTCGAGCGACACTATTTTTTTGTTTTGTTTTTCATTTTCGTTTTTCAACTCAATCAGATAGAGTGTCATTTCCTCCATTTTCTTTAATAGACTCATATTCATTTCCGCGAGCATTAACCCTTTTTTTTCAATTTCTTTGGCAGATGGGATATCAGGTAAATGTTTGTTTAGTTTGATGTAATCATCAACTTCTTGTAATGATTTTAATTTGTAATCAGAGGCAAAAACATAATCAGGAACTAATGGTCCGGCCATGTCCACACGAACTTCTTGCGTGTGTATTTTTCCTTTTACAGTTAGTTTTTCGTCAGGGACTATTGTTCCTATGCCAACATATCCTGAGTTATTATAAATCAAATTCGTACCATTATTATCCCAATTATTTGCAGTAGTTGCCAATAAACCAGCATAAGGATAAGTTGCTTCAGGATGGATAAAAAATAGTTCAGAAACCCCTAAAAACATTCCTGTCTCTGAAGTATAAAATGTGAATTTTAATTTCGTATAGATACCTGAAGGGGATATAGGGGTAGAAAATTCATAGCCATAGTAATCCGCAGAGGAATAATCAGCAATTACTCTCCAACCGTTAGGAGAATTATATGTATCGTAACCTTCTATTTTGAATCTTTTTGCCGGCCAATAACGGGTTGTCCAACCTACCCAAGCACCGGTCTGTGTGTGATAGCCAGGTAAGTCTTCAATAAGAATTACTGTAGGGTTTTCTGGAGAAACAATTTGATTGGTATAGGATGGATACATTCTTCCATCAAATAGAGAGGGGATATCAAGAGCAGATCCTTGTTGAGTGACTTTATATCTTGATTGGGCATTAAATAAGATGTTATGCTCCCAGCCAACTGGTTTTTGATTTGTTGAGAAAATCTGACCATTAGAAATTTGATATGAAATTATAAAAAGTAAAAGTATTATTTTTTTCATTTTTAGCTATTTTAGTTCTTTTTGAGAGAGTTGATTTCTGATTGCAATTTTTCAATTTTAAGTGCAAGTATTTCTGTGTTTTGTTTTTCTTTTTTTAGAACATTTATTTCTTTATTCTGTTCAATAACATAAAGTGTCAGTTCCTCAATTTTTTGAAGTAGTTTTGCATTCATCTCTCCCAGACTAATACCATTTTTCAAAACTTCTTCTTCACTTGGAATGTTTTTTAAATGCCCTTTTTCAGTAATCTGTTTTTCAACTTCTTCAAGAGTTGGTATATCATACTCTTTTTTGAAAACGTAATCCGGCCAGCCGGTCATATCGACTTTAACCTCTTTGGAATGGATGGTTCCGTTTACGTCTAGTTTATTGTTTGGATTTGTTATACCAATACCAACGTTGCCATTTCCTAAAAAAGAATGAACATTTTCTTGGTTTGCTACACTTGACCAACTCCAATTCTCATTTACAGGAGTTTCTGATTTTATAACTATATCAGTTGCATAAGCTCTAAACATAAAAGTAAGTCCCACATGATAAACAGGTGTTTTTATATATACATCATAATAATCATTGTTTGGAGAGGGAAGTGTGTACCACAAAATGTCTCTTGAAGAATTACCTACAAGCGTTAGTAGGGGTTTTTGTCCTTCTCCTATTGACTGGGGAAAAACATAATCAATCCTCGATGCACCTTCTCCTCTATAATCTACAAAGTAGACTGAGCCTGCTACTCCTCCATATAACCAATTTGCGTTTTTTACTCTAAACAATTTTACCCATTCAGGAGAAGAACTGTGATTATAATATTCATAAACAGTTAATTGAGTAGAAGAATCTGTACCTAATGTTGTAGATTGTGAAAAGGTGGTATTGGCAATAAATAAAATGGCAGTTAAAAGCAATATTAACTTAAAAAGTTGTTTCATGATTCTTATTTCTTTTGTTCTAAAATCAGTATACGATTACTTAGATTCATGTTATTTTTTTTATAAGCTTCCAGCTTCTTATTTTGTTCAATCACGTACAAAGTCAATTCTTCAATCTTCTGAAGCAGCTTTGCATTCATTTCTCCCAGATTAATACCGTTTTTCACAACCTCTTCCTCACTTGGAATATTTTCTAAATGACCTTTTTCTTTAATCTGATTTTCTACTTCTTCAAGAGTTGGTAAATTGTATTCTTTTTTGAATACAAAATCAGACCAGTCAATCATGTCAACTTTTACTTCTTTGGAATGGATGGTGCCATTTACTGAAAGTTTAGCATCTGGAATCATCATTCCAATCCCTACATTTCCATTATCCATTATGGTGAAACGATTAGTACACATTCCACCACTACAACTTAAATTATCGTATGACCAAAATTGTAAGCTATTTCCATACCCACCTGTCATATTGTAAATTGACCATCTTTGTGCCGTACCGTTTGCTCCCTTTGTAGGATTCACCAAACTAATAATGCCTCCAGTGTCACTGGAGATTGAGCTCGTAATAGTGCCATTAACAACTTGATCTCCTGTAAAATTATTTACTCCTCTTGTCGCTAATTCATTCCAGGTTGTATTAGACGATGATAAATCACCAATAGCAATCTTTCTAAAAAATAAGCGGTCATTTATTGCATACGAAGAGGACAGTTGCAGTTGGTAATTATTATTAACATTTGAATGTCTTATTACAAATAAATGTTCCCAACCAAATCCTGAATCAGGGTTTGCGCCAGAGGGATTGTATCCCTGATATCCTCCAGAACCTAGGGGGGCAGAAAAATTATCAATTGGAATACTTCGTCCATCTCCAATTTGTTGAGAAAAAGCATGTATTGTAAAAAAAATATTGAAATAAATAAGAGTAATTTTGTTCTCATATCCTATAAAATTATTTAATCGTTTTGTTTATTGCTTTGATTGATTTTCAAGCTTAGACAACCTTTCTGACAATGATTTAAAAGTTTCGTTTTCTCTTTTTAATAATTCATTTTGCATCTTTAATTCTTTGATCTCATTCGATTGTACACTATTCACCTTTTTCTGCTCAATCATATACAAAGTTAATTCCTCAATTTTTTGAAGCAAGACATTCGACATTTCTCCAACAAGAAGACCATTTTCCTTTATTTCTTTTGCAGAAGGCACATTAGGTAAGTGATGGTTTTCCTCTATAAATTTTTCTACTTCAGAAAGTGTTAGCAAGGTATAATCATGTTTCAGGGAGGATTCCCCTAAATAGTATTTTTCAAAAACATAATCAGCTGGAACAGCTAGGTCTATTTTTACTTCTTCGGCGTGAATTTTTCCTTTTACAGTGAGTTTGGAATCGGGGTTTGTGGAACCTATCCCTACATATCCGTTAGCTCCAATTCTCATTTTTTCGGTATTATCTGAAGTACAAAAACTCATAAAGCCACCTTCAATTGAGCCTCCACGATAAAAATTTATTGAATTATTAGTTGCTCCATAAAAATCATGAACAATCGAAAAACTTTTTATATTACCAAAATCTGTTCCTTGGGTCGCATAGCCTTTGACACCTAAATAAGTTCCTGATCCATATAAATCACCTTCAGGTAATCTACCAAAAACAGTCCCTAACTGACCATTGGAAATATCTTTAGCCATGTCAAAATTTGCTCTGGGATTTGTTGTACCAATACCTACATTCCCATTCGTAATTTGCATAACATTATTACCTGTATTATCACCAAATCGAATTCCACCGTGCCAGTGTAAATCCAATCCCGATGAACCGGGAACATTAAAATAATCAATCCTATAATTTGCCTGATCACCAAAACCAATGATTGGTAAATTTTGACTATAAAATTTAGAGAATTGTAATAATAGGAATAAAATAAAAAAAAGTCTTAATGTAAAATTTTTCATATGCAGATATTTATTGTTTTGTATTGGTCATGTGCAATTCGCATAGCTGCTATTGGTGCTTGTGACCAATTTTAGGTCATGCTCATTTCATACTATTTATTCAACTGTTTTAATTTCAAAATCTCTTCTTTCATTTCTTTATTCTCCTTTTTCATTTCGATCACATATAGTGTCAACTCCTCAATTTTCTGAAGCAGCTTAATATTTATCTCTCCCAGATTAATACCATTCTTCAAGACCTCATCCTCACTTGGAATATTCGCTAAATGACCTTTTTCGGCAATTTGTTTTTCAACTTCTTCAAGGGGTGGGAGAGAGTATTCTTTTTTGAAGACATAATCTGGCCATCCAATCATGTCAACTTTTACTTCTTTGGAATGGATGGTTCCGTTTACTGCAAGTTTTGAATCAGGTACTGTTGTTCCTATACCTACGTTTCCAGCAATCCCAATGGTTAGAGCAGGAAGCGCAGTAGCACCATTATAGCTAGTATTGAAAGTATAGCCATGGTATGAAGAAAAAATCATTTTGTCGGCGTAAGGAACACTTATTTTTGAAAAATCACTAGTTACCCCAAAATATAAAATAGGGTTATCACCAGTAGTATATCCACCAGACCTCCCAGCTATAAACAAATTCTCTTTGACTTTTGCATCTCCGTTTACTACAAGTTTTGCATCAGGAACGGAAGTTCCAATTCCAACATTACCGTTTAAAATATAACTATTACCAGTTCCACTTATTTTTAAATTTCCAGAAGATTCAACATCGCTTCTTGAGTCTAACAGATTCCTCCAATCTTCCCAGCTATTTTGAGCATAAAATGCACTTCTAAACATTATTTTTCCTCCATCCCAAGTGTTGTTAAAGTATAATTGAGATACTAAATGACCTTCTCTACCATTTATTTCCAATAAAGAACCCCACCGTGATGGAGCATTTGAACCCTCATAGTTATCCCATAATTTTAATGACATTGGAGCAATTCCAACTCTGGGAAGACTATTAAAATCTTTTTGATCTGTATTCCATTTTAAACTGTTTGACCCCAGGTTCCCATCAAAAGTTTGACTATAGATCAGTGTTTGTAGTAAGAGTAGGTTAACAAGTATTGTTCTTTTCATTTAAGTTATTTTAGTTTTTGCTCAATTTGGGACAATCTTTCAAAAATGGTTTTAAAAGTTTCATTTTCTTTTTTCAATGATTCAATTTGCTTATCTAGATTTTTTATGTTTTCAGCCTGTTCATTGTTTTTCTTTTCTTGTTTAATAGCATAAAGTGTCAACTCTTCAATTTTCTGTAAAAGTTTGGCATTCATTTCCCCCAGATTAATGCCATTTTTCAAAACCTCTTCCTCACTTGGAATATTTTTTAAATGACCTTTTTCACTGATTTGTTTTTCAACTTGTTCAAGGGTTGGAAGAGTGTATTCTTTTTTAAAAACAAAATCAGACCAGCCAGTTGCTTGTACTTTTATTTCTCTTGCGCCGATTGATCCTTCAACTGCAAGTTTATGAATACCAGTTGTTGTGGTACCAATTCCAACGCTGCCACCAGTAGTCTGTAAGACTAGAGTGTTAAATATGTTTCCACCATTACTAAAAGCTCTTATCTGCGAATAAGTATTTCCTGTCATTGCACCTTGATCAATTTGGATAAATGAACCAATTGAGCCAATAGCTAAGTCAGACGTACCAATAAATGTATTACCTCTTATATCTAATTTTCCTAAAGGATTGTTTGTCCCGATACCTACATTACCATTAATATATAATCTGTCACTAGATGCATATGATGGGGGATTGTAACCAATCCCCATTCCATAAGCATTAATGGCAAAAATATTGCCTTCCTCAGTACTTTGAATATCTATAAATCTATAATTACTTGCATATTGAGGTGTTCCCCAACTTCCTTGGTAAAATATTTTTAATGCTTGTACAGAATTTACATCATAACTTTTTTTAATATCTAATCCGTTACTACTTAAATTTTTGGCACTAAAATCAGTATTTGAATTATTCAAATTTCCGGAATGCCAAATTTTATTCCATCCTGTCCATCCACCGGACCATCTTCCAAAATACAAATCATTTGTTCCTACTCCATTTACTAAGGACACATAATTATTTATATCAAAACCAAAATTCATGCCTTGATAATAATACGCTCCTAACGAGTTATTTGAAGGGGATATCGCAACCCATTGTCCATTTACCCCAGAAAAAGAATTAAGATTCGTTTCAACTTTTCCTGATGGGAAATAGGTTTGCGAATAGATAAATGAGCTAAAAAAGATTGTTAAAAGAGTAGATACTTTTTTGGATTTTTTCATGGAATTATTCTGTTTTAGATTCTAACTTTTTTAGTCGATTTTCAATATCCTCAAATTTTTTATTTTTTATTTCGAGCTCATTTATTTTTTTATTCTGCTCAATGATGTACAATGTCATCTCTTCCATTTTTTTAAGCAAAGCCATATTCATCTCTGCCAGCATTAGACCGTTCTTTTCTATGTCGGTTGCCGATGGAATTTCGGGTAAATGTTTGTTCTTGTTTATGTAGTTCTCAACTTCTTGAAGCGGTTTTAATTTGTAATCATTAGCAAAAACATAATCAGGAACTAATGGACCGGCCATATCTACACGTACTTCTTGCGTGTGGATTTTTCCTTTAACGGTTAGTTTTTCATCGGGTATTGTCGTGCCAATTCCAAAATTTCCATTTTGAATGTAGTGATTCCCTTGGCCGACAATGTTTAGATTTGTATTTAAGTCTGTTGAAACTGAAAAATTTGGAATATCAACTCCAGTTGGATTTTCATTTATTTTAATTTGATTTAAACTATTTATTTCATCTACTTTTTGATGTGAATAAGTAATTTTGATATTATATATGGCATAATATTGAACATCAAATAGTATAGGAATTTGTTTGTTGATATAGCCCCCGAAAGATGTATTTAAATCGGAAGGAGTACCTAAGGTGATTTTTCCAGAATGATTGATCCCGTGTGAATCAACTAATTTAATAGTAGCAGTACCAGAGTTGGCACCTTGTCCAAAACCATTCTCAATAATATATTTTTGATAGTCAGTTGAAAAATAGGTTTGAAAAATTTCAACAATTATTATACCTCCATACTGCCAGTGATAAGAATTATAGCCAATATTAGCTATTTCGTATCTTTTTGGCTGAGTGTTTCCTGCTGATAATTGGGGTATAACCGTTGATTGTAATCCATTTTGATTTATCGTTGTTTGTGATGTAGATATGGTAGTGAAAAAAAAGGTTAGTAGTGTGGCTATAAATGTGTTTCTCATTATTTGCGTTTTACTATTTGATTAATTTTTTCATCAAGAAGATATATTTTTTCATCTTGAATTTTCAGGAGTTTTTTTTGGACCTCATTTTCCTTTTTCATTTCAATCATATAAAGAGTCATTTCTTCAATTTTCTGTAGCAGTTTGGCATTCATCTCACCCAAATTGATTCCGTTTTTCAATACCTCTTCCTCACTAGGGATGTTTGCTAAATGTCCATTTTTGTTAATTTGTTCTTCAATCTCTTCCAGTGTAGGTAAATCATGTCCCTTTTTGAAAACATAATCTGGCCAGCCATTCATATCTACTTTCACTTCTTTGGAATGAATGGTTCCGTTTACAGCTAGTTTGGAATCAGGATTTATCGTTCCAATACCTACATTTGCTCCGAAATAGGCATTTCTTTCTTGATAAATTCCAGAACTTGTTGCGTAGTCCTCTATTGTTGTTTTAAAGCTGTGTGCAGGACCATTAACTTCATTATAAGGAAGTGGATTTTGAATTCCATCATAAATAGTTGGATTAACTGCATAATTGGATTGATAATAATAGGTCGTTCCACCACCACGAAGCCAAATTATAATACAATTACAGATTCCATTTCCCGTAGCATCATGCCAACCAGCAATAAAGTTGAAATATGCTCCCCAGTATGGTTTAATATCGGCATCAATAAAATTAGAGCCATGACCCCATGCTGTAACGTGAAATTTAAAGCTTGCCATTAATGATCCTCTCCACGTCGAATCAGTATGAGTATTACTTCTCCCAATAATTAAATTTGTTGGAACATTATTGCCCCAAGCACCATCATAAAAAGTGACAGGATAAAATTTATCAAAATCTCCGCCAACATTAAAACTTCCTGAAACCTGTCCAAAGGAATATTTAGAAAAAGTAAGGACTATAATTAGAAAGTATATTTTTTTCATCTTTTATTTGTTTTCAATTTTTTGTATTCTTTTTTCTAAAACTTTTTGATTGTTTTTAAGAGATTCGTTTTCTTTTTTCATTTCTATGATATAGAGGGTCATCTCTTCCATTTTTTTTAACAAAGCCATATTCATTTCGGCCAGCATCAAACCGTTCTTTTCTATGTCGGAAGCTGATGGAATTTCGGGTAAATGTTTGTTCTTGTTAATGTAGTTTTCAACTTCTTGGAGTGGTTTTAATTTATAATCATTAGAAAAAACATAATCTGGAACTAGCGGTCCAGTCATATCAACTCGTACTTCCTGAGTATGAATTTTTCCTTTAACGGTTAGTTTTTCATCTGGTGTGGTAGTTCCAATGCCTACTTTATTACCAATTATCAAGAAGTTATTTACTTGGTGCGTTTCATCCATATTCGGGGTATAATCCTGTATATTTGAAATCAGATTTGTATTTACTGGTGATCCGTTTACTTCATAATCAACAGATTTCATATTTTCTCCGCTTGAGGTTGTCCATCCGACAAATTTGTACCCATTTCCATGAAATGCGGGGCTATAAGGAACATCAATTGCTAAATATTTTTTTCCATTATAAATGCAAGTTTTTAAAGCCCAATTGGCAAAACCATCATAGGATCTGATAGTTGCATTTGTTCCATTGTAAGAGGAAGATGAATTTATTTCAGCAATATTTATTTTGTTGAATGATCCTGTACTACCTCTAAAGGCGGTAATAGTTCCTACTGCATTATTCATTGAAATTAAGCTTCCATTGTACATTTCGTGTAGTAAAATTAAATTTCGTGTATAATCTCCAGTTTCATTCCATCCAATATTTATAACTTTATAATCATCTGCTATAGTTGTTACCTGAGCATTTATGGCAAGTGGGAAATATGATAGAATATAAACTAATGTTATTTTTTTAATCATGGTTCATGTTTTTCTGTTTGTTTTCAAGAGACAATATTTTTTGGTTTTGTTCTTCAATTTCCTTTTTCATCTCAATCATATAAAGAGTCATTTCTTCAATTTTCTGTAATAGCTTAATATTGATTTCTGATAAGTTAATGCCCTCTTTCTGCATTTCTTTGGCACTGGCAATTTCAGGCAAATGTTTGTTGTCTTTGATATATTGGTCAACAGATTTAAGGGAAGGCAGTTTATAATTTTCTGCAAATACAAAATCCGCACCTGCATCTACAGTTACTTTTACTTCACGCGATGCAATATTTCCTGCTACAGTAAGTTTTGAAGTTGGGGTAGTAGTACCAATCCCTACATTGCCATTTAAAGTGATAGCCAATTTTGTTGTGTAGTTTAATCCTTGCAATGAATTCGAAATGTCTGCCGTCTGAATTTGAAGTCCATCCATTCCTGTATCAGTGGCAGCAAAAAAACGCACACCAAATGAATTATATAGATTAGTATGGGTTATCATTTCTAAACCAGTCATACCATTTCCGTATTGTCCTAATTTTATTTCTTCAAAATTATAAACGCCAGGAATTGTAATTTTATAATTGGAATTATTGTTATATTCTCCTAATTGCAAAAGAGATTGGGGATTGGTAGTTCCAATTCCTATATTACCATTAGGTAAAAATGTCATGTATCTGGTATCTAGATCTCTCCCTATAAAGTTACTTGTAACACTTGAAACTCCATTTACACTATTACCGATTGATCCAAATGTAAAAAATGATTGGTTTCCAGATTCATTGGTAATAAAATAAGCACGACCCCATCCACCGGTATATCCTGGGAAGTTTGTTTTTATTTGTGTACCATAAGCAGGATAATCTGTACCAATTGAAACATTATTAAATGTTGTATTCTGAGATTGTAATGAAATTGTTATAACTAAAAAGATGAATAATTGCGTTAAATTTTTCATACAGGTATAGAATTTGGTCAGTTGGTTAATAAATAAGTAATATTTTAGTTTGACTTAGTTTATTGTGAAATTAAAAACAGTACTTTTTGCACTTTGGTTTCCTGCTTCATCAAATGATTTTACAAACCAATAATAAGTCCCCTTTGTGAGTGTTTTGCTGTAGGGGCTTGTGGCAACATCTTTGAAATTTAGATTGGTTAAAGCACTTTCTGTATAAACGTATAGACTGTCTTTTTCTGTACTTCCAGCAATTGGAGTTCTGCCCCATTGAAAATTAATACTCGTGTTTGTCGTAGTACTAGCATTGACAGGATTTGATGGAGTAGGGGTATTGGGGGCTTTTGTATCTACTAAAATTGATCTTGAAGTATAAAGGGTTTGGATAGTTCCATTCGTGGCTCTAACCTTCCAAGTATATTTTCCATCATCAAAAGTAAAATTTAGTAGAGTGGCATCTGTAATTTGTTCTTTTATTAAAGTGCTGTTTTCATCTAAAATTTGAACTTGATAGTTTGTGGCTCCGATAATGGCATCCCAAGATAATTTTTGTAAAGCAGTCTTGGTTACTATGTTGTTGTTTGGGGTTAATAAAACAACGGTATTGTTTTGAAAGTCATCATTATTTAAAACTTCAAACATTCTTGAGGAATAGGTTGTTTCATAAGCACTATTAATTGCTTTTACTTTCCACTCATATTTTCCAACATTTAATTGTTGCGTATAGGAGCTTTTAGTGATTATTGTGTCGAGAACTATTTTTTGGGCAGCGTCAAAATTTGGCGTGGCAATTTGCAAGTGGTATTTATCTGCATTTTCAACAGGTTCCCATGAAAGTGTTACTCCAGAAAACGATAAGGTAACGTTATTTGCAGGTGCTGTAAGTACAACTTCTTCTTTTGAGATATCTGGGACAAGGAGAATCTCTTCACAAGAAATAAAACACATTGCTAATAAAATTATGAGGTATCTATATTGAAAATTAATTGTCATGATAAAATTTGATTTGAGCTTTTTAGGAAATTCTGAATTGTTATGTGGTCGAAGATGAAAAATAGAATATCACATAATTCTTTTTTGTTTTTTTAATTGTGGGTCTCTTATAATTTTCATTTAAAATCAATTTGGATTATTAGAAAAAAGACTTGACTGTCCAACGTTTCTTCGCTCGAATAAAGTTGAAAATTTGCTGTCTTCATTTTTAATTAGAATTGGTTGGTAAGACGAACAGCTTAATCAATAATAAAGCGGCATTTTTTTTAAGCATAACTCTGATTTTAAATAAATAATGAGTTTTTTATTAGGTTAAAATAGTTATTTAGGACCAAATAAATTTTTGTTAACTTTTTTTAAACAAATCTAATAAAATTGAATGAAATGTTAGGGAATTTTCGTATTTATTTTAAGAGTTTACTGCTCTTTTATTTCTTTAGGCATGTATTTTTTTTATATTTTTTAATGCTTTTTGAAAATGCATTAGTTCGCTTTTCTTGGCGCATAAAAAAAGATTTGTTTTTATGTAGAGGTTATTTTAGGCCTGCTCTAAATTAGTAAGTTTGTGAAATTATCTTTGAGTGGAAACAAACAAATTTGACAGTCATAGTATTATAATTCCTGTGTGGCAAATTCAATGAAGTTAGGGAAAAAAAATGAAAGAATACGATTGAATAATTTTTTAAAATGGCCTTGAATGCTTAAGGTTTTTAATTGATAAAAACTGAAAAGACGACACTATAGTCGTCTTTCTTATTTCTGTATAATTCAAAATTTAATTCTTTTGATAGAGTTCCTAATTTGCATTTTATCCGAACACTAACTGTAATCTCGAAAAGAACATAGTTGCTTAAGGTCACGTTTGTTGTGTCCTGTTCTAAACCAATTATTAAGATATTTGAGAGGCTATAATAAACTTTCTATCCTATCTCGATCACATGTCAAACAAACTTTTTTGTTTTTTCTTTTCAGCTATATTCTTTTTCGTTATCCCATTACATTTCATGTTTTCCTCTATAATATCGGCAATATACCATTGTTCTCTGTCTGTAGTTCCCCAACAAAATTTACTTAAGCGATAGGCAACTATATTAAGGGAATTAATAAATAATGTATCTGTTTTTTTTCCTAGTTTGTATAATGAAATGGCGTACTTACTATCTTGATAATTGTTTAGATAAAATGCATCAGCCTGCTTTATTTTATTTATTTCTTCAACAGAAAAACAAAAAGCAAGGCTCGTGACCACTTCCGAGTTTTGTGAGTCTTTTATAAATCTAAAAACATCTTTGTTATAATCAGCATTCAATTCATTGGCAAATTGGAGCACATCTAATATCCTGATTGTGGCCAGTTCCGGTTTTTTAGGTAGACTATCAATATAAGCAATATTAGATTGGTCTTGATTGTATTTAGCCTTAGCCTTATAGATTCTATATAGTTTTCTATTAAAAGGAACTACCTCGATCGCAATTCGGATATGGTTTTCCAACTTCGGTAATGTTCTTACAGCAAATTCATTATTTGCTTTTAAACCCAATTTAGGTTGGCCTATACTGCCTAACTCTGGAGCCGTATCGGAAACTTTATAGTTGTCATTCTTTATTTTAGTGGATTGACAGGCAAAAAAAAATATGGATAATAGTAAATAAAAAAAAGTTCTCATTAATTTAAAATTTGTAGTAAAAATAATCAAATTATTTTCTTTTGTGGTATTATTTCTTATATGTTGAAATTTTTTTTTTAGTAGTTGATAATTTTAAAGTAGTAAAAACTTGACCTAATGTTTTATTTGTCTGTTTGCGAACTGATTTTACAATAATACTGTTGTTTATTGTTTTTTGTCCTACCATTTTTAACAACCTTTTCCTCGTTACATTTTGGGCAATTTATATCATCACTAACTCTGGAACACCATGTCGCATTTTTACTCATTTTAGCTCATTTAAGGCAATATTAAAACAAAAAAGATGAGCATCACTGCTCATCTTTAAATTACTTTTTGCTGATATCTATTCTATTTCAATATGTTATAAATCTAAAATCTTATATCGCTAATTTTGAAATATTACAGTTTTTTTGTAACTCTTTAATATTCAAGACATTTCCTTGTAAGGGATCATTTTTTGTAAAAGTATTGTGTGAAAAGCAGTGGAATTATTAACTACCACACATCTGATACATTAACAATTTACCTTAGCACATCCACAGAAACATTTCCTATTTGTAGAATAATTGTTTTCTGCTTATTATGTAATATTTTCCTCTTATGTCGTCAATTTTTATATGGTATTTATTTATAAATAAATAGTAAGAAACTGTTATTAGCTGATTGTGATTTAAGTTGTCTTTTTTTAAAATATATTTTTTATCTTTTGAGGTTGATAATGTGGTGAAATCTTTAAAAAAAGCACCAAAACCCCTCTGTTGATATATTTTTTTTATACTATCATTAAGTGTAAAAATTTCATATTGAGTTTTCGAAAAATTTGCTTCATGTAATGCAATTTCATTATTTAATACATCGTTTAAAAAAAGTCCAAAATTATCATAAGACTTTGTGAAATACAGCTTATATACATATGCTAAATTTGAAGAATTTGTTTCTATTATCTTGTTATTATCTGTTAAAACAAAAAGTGGAACAGTACTATATAATGATATCGGCTTTGTATAATCTTCTGATAATTTATTTATAAGATCAGGTTCGAAGTTACTATCCTTCCTTGTACAGAAGGCAAAACTTCCAATCAAAATAATCAAAATTATATATTTGAAATTCATATTAATATCTATTATTTGGTGGATTATTTAAATATTTTTTAGGAATTTCACCACCATATCGATGTCGAAGCATCCTATCTACGTTCTTCATTTTATTTTCTTCTTTTCTTGCAAGGTTTTCAAAAAATACTGCTCGTTGTTCTTCAGGATTATCTTGATCATGATTCCCTGTATCATCTTTCTTGTTTCCTATATCTATATTATATGCATGACCTAATTCATGTACTACAACTTCAAATATGGTCCAATCCACTTGATCCTTTTCAGAATAACCAAGTCCTTTCTCAGAAAAATCATAGTCAATTAAACTTCCAACCTTTCCACTTTTTCCTTTAGAATCTACATCCTCTGGAATACCAAATCCTACAGTCACATTATCAATTCCTTCTCTTACATAATGTTCTCTAGGACTATTGGCTAATGTATGCAAAGCATTAATTAGCTTAGCATTTTTTGAACTTTCAATTTGTCTGTAAGCTGTTAAGACTTTATACATTGTTGGGCTAACACTTTCTTTTCCTGGATTATATCTTTTACCCAAATGATCCCCCCTTGCATCAGACTGATAAAAATTACCTTTTTTATAGGTATAGTATCTATCTTTAGTTCCGTTTGTTCTTGGCACGACAAAAATTATATCTTTCCCATCAGGATCAATATTTACCGTTGGATTATTAGCAACATAATTATAAGGATTTAAATTAAAATATTTTTCAGCTTTAGGATCAATATTCATCCATCTACCAAGAGCAGGGTCATAATTCCTCGCTCCATAATCGTACATGTTTAGCCCCAGCTCGTCTTGAAGCTCTTTACCGTTATATTTATACTTATAAGGGTTTGCGACTATTTTCACAAGGTTTTACCTGTTAAATACAATAATTTTAAGAACATGATTTTGAAGGATAAACTTACTGTTTTATTGCTCAAATCCAAAAATAAATCTTTAAAATAGCATTAAAAACAACTAAACTTTTACTGAAGCAGATTGTACGTCTGTTGAGTCTTTTCAGATGAGTTCTTAGCGTCAGATTCTTTCTTTCAATATGATTAGTTCCGAAACGTTTCACAGAATGTAGCTTCTCGTCAATCAGATATCTGTAGTTTTTAAGTCTGTCCGTAAATATCTTTTTTGCTTCTGCCAATTTCAGAGTTTCCAAAACGCGATTCAGAGTTTTATTAGTTCGTTTGCCTACATTAAAACTAACAACACTTTTAGAATTCTTTTCCAGAGCATAAACCAGCCATATATAATTTTTCTTGTGTCTGATATAAGTACACAGTTCATCTACTTCGTAAGTTTTGCCTCTGCTGATAATCGGTTTGGCAATGTTTCTGGCAATTAATATAATTCTTTTCAATAATGTCGTGGCTGATATTTTCAGTATTCTTGCTGTGCTTCTTATTCTTAAGCCTTCTTTGGTTAATTGGATTACATTCTGGTTTATCTCTGCCTTATAAGCTTTATAAATATAATTTTCAACTCTAGTTTTCTTGCATGCTCTACAAAAATATCTCTGACTGCCAGACTTTGTTTTTCCATACTTTATCATCTTTTGAATATCACCAACACATCTGTAACACCTAGTCTGGTTTGACTCCATTTTTTTCGATTTAAGGCATTATAAAATAAAAAAACAGCCCAAAGGCTGTCTTAATTTTTATGCTATATTACTATAAATATCTGATTTTCTGTAAATGTTAGAGGCACTAATTAACCACCAACACATCTGATACACTACCCAGGATCGACGGTTATTCATTATAGGAGTTTTTAAATATTAATCATTTAAAAAGAGTAATTATTTGCTGTTTATTTCGAAAGAAAAAAGACGTTAACACTAAACATGTTGGTACAGCATCCTGACTTTTAACAGCATTTTGCAATTAATGAATATTACAAATCCAACTCTGAAAGTAGTTCTGACATTTTAATATCTAATGCATTGCAGATTTTTAAAAAAATATTGATGGAGAAATTCTGTTTTCCTTTTATAATTCTTCTAAGACTCGCCTCATCGACATCACATGCATAAGAAAAATCCAAAGTTGACTTGAATTTGGATTTAATTTTTAAACTGATGTGTTGACCTAGCTGTATTAAAAGTTCTTCTGACATACTTCAAAATTCGAATAATGAAATATGAATAGTTCGGCATATTTGCCGAGTTTTTAAAAAAGTACTATATTCGCTTAAATTTTAAAACAGATAACATGAAAAAAAATCTATTCTTACTACTTTTCCTCGCTATTGGACTAACCAGCTGTGAGAACGTCATTGAATCACCACAGAAGGTTAAAGACTTCATTCAAGGAAAATGGCATGATGAAATTGTTAGTAAAGGCGGTCTGATAACATACTACAGGTTTGAAATATCAGATACGGAAATCAGATGCTGGAAATCAAACCTTATTCTGTCAGACAACGGGCGTGCATCAGATAATTTAAAGACTGATTGGGAGGAACAGGAGTCTGTTCCTTTATCAATTGGAAGTGTTCAAATTCAAGCGGGAAGTTCAAGTAAATATGATAAAAAAATCAGAACACTAGGAAATTGCAACTACGGAACATATACGTTTGAATATAGCGAAGGTTTAGGAAATATGCTAGTTTTTAAGGATATTAATACTGATGAAGATAGTTACCATTCAGGTAAACTAGATAAGGGTTGGGAATACTGATAATTCAAAGACCTTTTCGCTAAGATTCTCAAATGAAAGATTTTATCTACCAATTAAATTATGCATAAATTTTTAAACAAAATAAAATATAATTCTATGAAAAAAAATGTTTGGTTGTTCTTAATGACATTAGTTTTATGCGTAGGCTTTTCCAATTGTAGTAAAGAGGACGACACTAACAATAATAGTAGTACTAGCAGTAGTAGCAATGTTCTTGTGGGAAAATGGAATTTTCAAGACACTGACAGTAAAGGTCTTTATAATGCTAGTTATACATTCAACAGTGATGGTACGATGTTAATTAACGATAGAAATGATTTGCTTAATGGACAATCTGTTGCTTATAGTTACAATAATGACACAAAAAAACTGACAGCTTTTGGGATTGTCCTTCAACTTGTATGGGTGTCAAGTACAAAGTTCACAATTACGGATGCTTACGGTGACACCACAGTCTATACAAAACAATAAGTTATTTGGTAAAGATTTACGATTCTCCAAATAATGAGGTTAACACTAAATAAAAAAGCTGTCCAAAAAGCATGGACAGTGTCAAAATAACTGTAAAGCCTGCAGTTACTAAATCAAAAAACCTTTCGTCTGGATTATCTCCAAGGAAAGGTTTTTTTTATTTTAGGTTGTTCGTTTAAACCCTCATGTTAATTGAGAATTCCTTATATGGGACTCTTTTTTATAAAAGCGTTATGCAAAAAGCAGAGTTCATTTTTCTTCTGAGAAAGAATAAATATCTCCTGCATCTCCTTTACATTTCAAAAAAATCTCTTTAGGAATCTCATTAGTAAAATCAATTTTAGTAATTAATTTTATATCACAATCAGATTTATTATTATTATTAAAGATTAAATAACAGTTTTCTACTTTACAAGGTAAATCTGAGCTACTTCCTAAATAATATTTACCTATATAATGATTTTTTAAGTCATAAACATAAACAATGCCAGATGTATGGCGATTCTCACCCCAAATTCTAGCCCATGTTAAAATTTTAAATTTCTTATCAGTTGTTTTAATCTGTCCTAAATAACTAACATTAATTTTACTATAACCATTTTCTTTACTAGAGTAGTTATAACTATAAGTCTTTCCCACTTTATTTTTCTTTAAAGTTTCAGATATTATTCTTTCTTGACCAAAAGTAATTTGGAACTTTGATAAAAAAATGAAAAGTAAGAATTTAATAATTTTATTTTTTAGTAACATAATTTTCAGGTTTTGGTGTTTGAGCATTATTAAACATTTTCATCACGGAAGTTTGATAACCACTAGTACCACCTCCATTATAATTTTTTACAGCGGATTTCCAACCTTGAAAAGAAAAAGTTTTTGTACCAGTTTTAGAATCATAACCAACCCCTCCTTTAAACCCTTTAGTTGCTAAATTGTCAATTCCAGCATTAACAGAAGTCTGTACGTCAGGAACCGTTCCTTTTGTTAACCCATAATTACTTTTATATGGATTCCAGTCACCTTTATTATTTGTCTGCATTATATCTTTATCACCGTTCATACCTGAATTTGTACCTCCTTTTGATTCTTGAATAGAAATTGCTTTTACCAATGTAGGGCTTAAATCTGGGACTGCTTCAACTGAACTTGAAGGTATAGACTTGTTACCATCAGTTACGAGACTTAATGTTCCGTCTTCTTTTCCCATATTAAAAATCGCAGTTGAAGCTGCTATTTGATAATCATTTTTTTGATATTTTGGTGACTCATATCCTTCTATTATATCTGGCATAGCTGCTTCTACTTTAGTTCCATCATCTTTTTGTACATATGTTGTGAATTCGGTATTTGACTTTACTCTTGATGTTTCTTTGCCTTGCATATTAAAGGTGACAATGTCATAAGGAGCCATCCCATCAGGGTCAGTGAATCTCAACGGATTATTAAAACAATAATTGTAAGGAGAAAATCTTCTCATTTTCTCTGTTAGCGGGTCAATATTACTCCAACGACCTAAAGCGGGGTCATAAAGTCTAGAGCCATAGTCATACATGTTAAGCCCCAGCTCGTCTTGCAGTTCTTTTCCGTTGTACTTATACTTATAAGGATTTACAAAACTTTCCTAATCGTATTTAGCGAGGTTCACAAATGGTCAGATACTTCAAAGAACTTACATTATTTATTACGAAAATAGGTGTAGTTTGATTAATATCCAAGTAAAATTATTAAAGGTTTTTTAGTATAAAAAAAACCGAATCAGTTACGATTCGGTTAATTAATCTTTTTCCAAGTTTTGTTTAAGCTGCGTCCCAGACTTGCTTGATTTCTTCGCAAATCATTTCTATTTCACTGATTTTTTCGTCAATGTCGTCGGGAGCAGAAATAATACCACTGCCAAAAACATCAATTGACATACATAAATCAGGTAGTACAATTTCACCATTTTTGGCAACTTCGGTTTCCAAGTATTTAAATATGGCAGTAGCAACTATTGATTGTTGCTTTGCGTCAAATTTCTTTTGCTTGGAAATATGCGTTTTCACCGCACCTAGATACTTTTGGTTATTTATCTCAATTTCAATAATTAGGTCAGGTGAAATATTAATTTCAACACTGTTTATTGTAATTGATTTTCTTTCGATTCCTTTTAAGATTTTATAATCATAATCTTTTAACAAAGTTGGAATTCGAAAGCTGACGAATCTTTGCAAGGCTTCAAGTGAAACGATTCGGTCACTAATTTGCCTTTTTTTTAAAGGAACTCTTTTTTTAAGTTCGTCAATACCATCCAATACAGGTTTCAAATCTCCTTTGGAAGCCATAGCTTTTTTAATTCTGGCTTTCGGAAGTTGATAATATGCTATTTTAAATGGATTTGGATTTTTTTGTTGTTTTACGATACTTTTCTTTTGAGAATCCGTACTCTTAGAAAAGTCTGCCAGCGGGTTAATAGAAATTTGATACTTCATAACTTCTAACCTTTTGGGGGATAATTATCGTTACCGTAACTATTCTTCTCTCTTATTTTTCCATCTTTTCCGTGAATAAGAAGTTCTGAATTGTTGTTTTGGGCAACATTTCTACCAATTTCAATAGCCTCCTTTTGTGTATCAACATTTCTGTACGATTTTTGACTATTCTCTGTTTTTACTGACCAGCTGTCACCGTCTTTCGACTTTACTACATGAACATTTTTTCCCATGTCCTTTTTTCGTTTAAAAAATTAATAAATCTTTTTTTTGAAAAAATTTTGATTTGAAAAAATTAAATGTACATTTGCGCCCTGCTACAGAAGCTTAATTTTACATTAATTTTTAAAATCTTTTTTTCGATAATCTTGGAAAAAGATTAAGATTATATTAACACAAAAATTAAGCCAAATTTATATTAATAAGAAAACAAAGCATTATCGCTGTCTTTTTGACAGCTTTTTTTGTTTATTTTAGGATTTTTTGTCACTGTCATATTTTCATATCGGAAAAAATCGATTAATCAATTCTCTTTGTTGCTGGCTGTCCGCTTTGAAATACTTCTCGGTTGTACCAGGCCACTTATGTCCCGCAAGCTCCTGAACATGCTCCAGAGGTAGTTTCTTTTCATTAAGCCAGTTGCAAATTACACTCGTGCGAATGGTCTTTGGGTTGAGGTTCTTATCTGGGAACAACAGTTTTAAAGGCTCAATCATGGCGTGGATGCTGTCAACCGTTATGGGTTTTCCAAGCTTGGTAATGATTAGCCTATCGGTTGTGCTTCTGAGCATTTTGGGTCTCACTTCGTTGATGTACTTGGAGAACAGCAGTATCTGCTTGGCTAACAATTGGAGTCTTCTGCTGTTGAGGTTGCTGGATGATTTGATATAGATTGTTCCCGCATCCAAATCAATATCCCGAACATTAAGCCTGATAATCTCGTCACTGGTCAATCCTTGATAAATCATCAGGTTGATAAGAACGTTGTTTCTGGTGTCCAAATTCTCGTATCGGTTCTCACGGGTTAACAGCAGTTGAAGCTCTTCTGAGCTGAACAAATCCTGAACCTGTACTGCCTGATTAGTATTGACCTTTATATTGAGTTTTTTGCAGGGATGGTCTGTCCTGTATCCGCTCATAACCAGAAAATCGTAATATTTCTTAATGGCTGAAAGAATAACGACCCGATATTTTGTGTTGGACTGTAGCTGGCTGATTTCTTCCATATACTGAACGATATTCTTGTATTTATATCTTTTGGCTTTGGGATTCATCTTTAAAAAGTGGTTGATGGCAAAAATATAGCTATCAACAGTTTGTCTGCTGTAGTTCTGGAGCAGGAAATTTTCAATTGTTAGTTTAGTCATAGGCTATTTGGTTTAAAAGGGCGTAACTGGTTTTCGTTTCTTGTTTTTAATGGCATAGATGTAGGTGGTATTGATTTGGGAATGACCTAAAAAGCCTCGTATAAAATCAATTCCTGCATTCTTTTCCATCAAATGGCTCGCAATGCTGTGTCTGAGGCAGTGAAGTGTTATATCTTTCTGAATAAGTTCATAATTACTGGTCTGCTCAATTATTTTCTTTAGGGTATTGTTGAGGTATTCGCCATTCATTCGTTTACCGCTGTCATGAATGAAAAATGCATCCTCAATATGATTTCTTCCTCTGAGTTTGTCATATCGCTCTTCGGATATGTATCTTTTGATGTGACCTGCAACCATATCACTCATAGGAACTTCACGTCTTTTGCTTCCTTTTCCGTCTCTGACAACGAGCATTCCTCTGGTGAGTTGAATGTCTCTTGTGTTCAGAGCTTCAATTTCCGACCTTCGCAGTCCGCATCCGTAAGCTGTTGAAATGAGTGCCCGCTGTAGGTCGTTCTCGCAGTGCTGGTAGAGTATCTTGATTTCTTCAACGCTCAGTGCATTTCTGGAATTTCCGCTTTCACCTGAATAACTTGGAATGTAAAACGCTTTTTCAATCTGTTGGTTCTCCAGCAGGTTCAGAACAAACAGTCCTAGTGCAAAAAGATGGAATTTGATGGTCTTTTCTCCAAGTGTTCCGTTCCCTCTGTGTTTGGGTCTGCTAATAAGATGCTCATAATAGCTTACCGATTCCCTGCCTGTCACGCTCTTTATCTTGGTTATTCCAGACTTTTCCAGCCAGATAAGAAATTCTGCTACAGCATTCTGGTACATACTCCCTTTTCCCTGCTTGTAGTTCTTCACTTTTACGTAGCTGTCAAAATCACCAAGCAGGTTTTGGAATTGTGGTGTTTGTATTGTTGTTTTCATTTGGTTTGTTGTTTTTTTAATCATCATTTCAAAATATTCCTTAGGTACACTCTGGAAAATCGGGAACGCCAGCGTTATATTGCCTGTGATTGCTGGGTCTGGCGTGTTCTTTTAGGTGGTTTTCAACTGGTCTAATTGGGCGTTGAGGTCTTCTTTAATCTTAGCTTTCAGCTTTTCCAGATTGTCCCAATAGCTGATTACGTACTTGAATCCTTTGTTGGGTGAGCCTTCCACCGCCTGTATGTATTCCAGTTCCTGCAAGGTCTGCATATACTTAAAGGCTGAGGTTTTGCTGATATTGAGTTCTTGTCTGATTTCTCTGGTCGTAAATCGGTGCGTTGTTCCATTAGGCTGGCTTCTCACATATCCTTTGAGTTTTTCAAAAAACTGTCTGGTGCTTTTATCAAGTTCATCCACTTTGATAATGATGGAACTGAAAAATATCTCAACGGCTTTTCTTACATCTTCTTCGGTGGCAATGAGTCTTCCTTTATCATCTGTTTTTCGCTGGTACTGATTCAAAATCGTTATCTGAGAAACAAAGTTTTGAAACTGTGCGTTGAGTCTTCTGAGCATTTTGGCTTCCAGCGGGAGCATGAGCTTATCGGCAAAGGGATTCACAACCTCATAACTTTTTAGAACCCGCATGCAGTTTCTCAGGAGCTGTCTGGCTTCGTGCTCACGTTCTGCGTTGCTGATACCTGCATTTTTCTGATTCTGGACTTTGATGATTCTAAGGGTCTGCTCCAAGCTTTCATCAACTCCAAGCACCACCGAACGGCTCATGTTATCGTAGTAAACCTCTGCTTTGGTCGTGGCGGTCAGACTGGCAAAGTGAGCTTCCACCTTTTTCATCTTTGCTCTGTTGTTGCCCAGCGGGTCTTTTACAACCGTTGAACTGTTCAGGAATCCCGCAGACTGCATTTCCCTGAATGCAAACTGGGCTTCTTCATCTAGTCCGTCAAAATCCTGTATGAGTATCAGCTTATTGATGAGTTCTTTCTCTCTGTAGTGATAAAGCGACTTACTGGTGATTCTGGTCATGTTCAGCACATCTTCCTGAGGCATGCACTGCGCAATTCCGTTGATGAGGTGGCTCTTTCCTTCTCCAGAACTTCCTTGTATGAGTCCGTGCAGTGGACTCGGCATTTTGTAGCTCGATGCCAGTGTGAACAGCAGAATCCTGTTTTCTTCTTCTCCTACAATTCCGCTTTGTCCCAGCAGTTTATCGATATTCTCGAAAAGATGGGGTTTAGAGAGGAACTGAACCGCTTTTTCGCTTGCTTGTGGTGTGAGTTCCTTTTCTGAAAATTGGTCAGTTACAGGGTTCATTTCAGCGTTGAAGAGTGATTCCCTGTAATCTTCCAGAAGGTCAGTGAATTGCAGAAAGTCAGACTCTAAAAGAGTGCTGTCAAATCCATGCTTCTCGCTTAGTTCCCTGCACTGGTTCTCTACGCTGGTAAAATCAAACAAATCAATCTTTACACGCAGTCTTTTCTGGCTGTCGCTTGGTATTATCTGGATGGTCAGTCTTAGATTTCCCAAATCCATCGGCAGGCTTCCGATTACATAGAAAGTTCCCGTTTTTCCTTTGAAACTGATTTTGTAATCGCTTAGAATCTCCAGTGCTGGGATTATCTTTTCTTTTACTGGGTTCTGCAATAAGTCAGTAATTCCACTTGTTCCGTAATTCAACCACATATCGTTCATGCTGTGCCCGTCAGGTAGCTGAATCATGCTTACTGGCAATTCTGGTCTAATGTTTTGTATTTGTGTTCTTATACTTTGCATAGTTTTTAACGTTTAATGATGATGATTTCTTCCAATTCGTACAGGGATTTGATGGCTTCTAAATGCTGGTCTTTCAGCTCTCCATCGAAAAGGCTTATTACTGCTTCTCTGTTTTCCAGTGTCTTGGACTGCATAAGGCTTGCGCAGTCGATGACCGTTGGAGCGAGATAGAGCCTCTTGGTCAGCGGACTCGGATAGGCTGGATAAATGCCTTCTCTGTTGAGGTATTCTTCTTTTGGTGTTTCGAGTTTGAAGCGCAAAGCGAAATAGTTTACGATTCTGTTCTCCTTGTCCACCAGTGGAAAAATGAGCCCGTCCCTTCCAAAGACTGTATAAGGGGTCAGGTCTTCTTTTCTCACGCCTGCATCGCTTTTTTTAAGCACTCCTAAAGCTTCGAAATTATTTTTGAACTCTTGGGTTTCTCTATGGTGGAATTGTCCTGAATTGAAGCCGATTCTAAGTTCTGCGTAGTCCAGTCCTATCTTTCTAAGATACTCTTTAGTATTTATAGCTTTGGAACTTCTGATGCCAGTTTCAAAAGATTGGAAAAGTGTTTCTAATGTATTTTTCATAAGTTTATTTTTTAAGGTTTTCGCAGGTAACGTATAGACATAGGTATCCTGCTTCGAATATTAAGTCGAATAGTCAATTGAAATATGTTTGTGATTTTTAGAGCTTGCTGTTCAGCTTTACAACTTGCTCTTATTCCATTCTTTAGCTGTCAGAATGGCGAAAGATTCTTGCAATAATCTTTTCCTTTAGATTTCTTTTACAAAATTAAGCGAATAAAATATCACCACAAAATAGATGAAAACTGTCATTGTTGAATTTTTAATTAGGCTTTTCTATTGATTTATAAACGCCTGATTATCAGCATCGATATTTGATAAGTCAATTGAGTTAGCTATTTCTTTTTTTTTCTTGAAGAATTCTCAAAAAACTATTAAAAAGGCACTTAATTTTTATTGAATTATTTTTACTTATACACTCAAATATAGGTTACTTATCTCCTGTTCTCTGATTCCAAGATAGATTTTAGTGGTTGAAATACTAGAATGATTGAACAGCTGGGACAATAACAATAGAGCTTGGTCACTGTATTTGTTGACCTCCCAAATTCTTCTACCTAAGGTTTTTCTCATAAAGTGGCTGGAATACTGACCTCTTATATTGTATTTGGTAAAAATATCCTTTAGCTTGCTGTTCACATACTGGATGCTGAACGGCTTATCTCCTGAGCGGTTGGCGAACATCAAATCATGCTCTCTGGCTTGGAGCTGAGCGAACAACCTTTTAAGTATGGTCTGCAACTCTGGGTTGATGGTCACTTTTCTAGTCTTTTTGGTCTTCTTCTCCGTGATGGTGAAGTAATCCTGATTCAAAACTTGATTCCAGCGAAGTTGAAGCAGGTCTGAAATTCTCAGACCGATATAAGAACCCGTTGCAATGAGTAGCGCAAATTTCAGGTCATTGTCCCGCTCCAGTTTCAAAACGATGGTCTGCATCTTGCTCCATTCTAAAAAATCGCTTGTTGTCTTTTGTCCTTTTAGTGCCATAATTCCTGTTTTTAGTTTCACTTTTCTACCTTAATATATGTATCTGAAAGCGGTCGATTCTTCATGCTCTGTAAACGCTTGATTTCATTGGGTTTACACGGTTGCTTTCACTTCTTTTGAAAAGTGAAACAAATGTCCAGGTCTAAATTGGATTAAACAAGAAAAATCCTGGATTTCCTGGGCTCACAGCTTTTTGGGTCATTTCAGAGCACAAAAAAACGAGGTGTTTAGCCTCGTTCTTTGGATTGTATCAATCGTGAAAACTCTTCAAGTTCCTTCTCCGTAAAATTGCCTGCTTTGAATGACAGCGGGTATCTGACAGCTTGGGTCTTAAGTACTTGTTTTAGTTGAGATAAGCTTATTACTATTTTCATGGTCTCTTTTATTATAAATATGGTCTAAAATTGAATCGGATTTTTTTCCCCAGAAATATTTTAGAAATTTTTGCCCCATTTTTTCATCAGAATTTTTTTCTCCATTTTGGTAGCGCAGTTTACGGACATATCCGACGCTAGCGGGGGCAATGTGTACATTTTCGGGTTTCAACGGGCAGGTAACTTGACTCTGGAATATTAGTGTTTACAAGGGGTGCGGGGGGCTGTGTGGTCATGGAAAGGTCTGTTGAGGTTGATTGTTCCACTTTACAGGCTTACCAGCGTTTACAGGAGCATCTGTAACCTTAGAGGTACACGATTAAGGGGTTAAGATACTATAAGGTACAGGTAGGGAAAATTTCTCTCCCTTCCTTTCTTAATCATATATGTTACTTACTATACATATACCTTTATGCTAGTAATAACAAGGGATACAGAAGTATTTTGACCATGAGTTTATGCGCAGTTTGCGCTATTGAAAATCTTGGTCTAAAAAATAACTTCAAATATTTTTCAAAAAAGTGTTCCAAAACTATTGACTATTCCATGACTTAGAAGTATACTTGATAATAACTGAGAGAAAACTCATTAAATCCTTGGTTGCTGGTAGGTAGCTTCTGCCAGCTTCTCTTACCAAGTCAATCTAAGAGGAAATAATCCATCCAAGTGATGGAACGAGAATAAGAGAATATCAAAATGAAACTTAAAAATGAAGATTTCATCGCTTTTACTGGCGATACTGGAGACTTAGACGTACTCCTAAACGATTACAAGCTGTCAGAATCAGCACTGCGTTTCCCAAACGTAAATTCTATCCTAATCCCGAAGAAAGCCCAACACAACCTAAAGAAATACGTTTCCAAACCGTTATTGAAGGCCATTGATACCAACGTTGATATAGCGATTGAAAAGTGTCTGGTGTTTCTGTCCAACCTTGCCAGCACCTATTACACGGATTCCAAATGGAAACCGCTTAATGCTATGTTACTGCATGAACAGACCAAAAATAGGGACAATACCTATATATATACTAAGATAATTGAGGTACTTACCACTGGAACGAACACGGGCGCATTTATCGAAGTTGACAAAAGCTATCAAGAGGGTTTCGAATCCAAAAAGTTCCGATTAACCGATACATATTTAAAAGCGGGTCTGGCTGAGTATATCATCAAAGATGCAGGAATTATCAGTACACGAAATAAGTTGTACTATCATCAGTTAAGCAAAGCCATAACAAATCCAATATGTTACAATCTCATATTGATGTACCAAAAGATTGATTTGCCGACCAGTGAGGAATTGCTCATTATTGGGAGAAAGCTGGTCAAAGAGGGGCATACTACCAAAAAAGGCAAAATCCTGACTATGCGCAACAAACATATAAATGAGTATTGGATAGATGCTGACAATAGGAGCTTTGTTGAGGATAATATCAAGCTCTTTAAGTTCCTCACGGGTCGTGGTTTTATGATTCCCAGTGCTGGCGATATGAAAAGCGGTGGTCGTGTAGTGGACAGCTTCACTCTGATGCCTGCTTGGATTCGTGAGCAGATTATCGTTGATGGTAGGAAGCTTTCTGAATGTGATTATGTTGCTCTGCATCCTAATATTGCTATCACGATGTATGATGGCTCACTAGCTAACCTTACACATGAAATGATTGCAGATTACTTAGGAATTGAGCTTAAAAAAGTCAAGAAACTTCACTTAAGTTTTTTCAATATGGAATGGGACGATATGAGGAAATCTCCGCTATTTGGTTATTATGCGACAAATGAGCCTGACATGCTAGCTCGAATCTATCGAGATAAAAACGAGCAGGGTCATAAGATTACTTCTCAAAAGATGTTTGCCGTTGAGGTGGATATTATGAGCGCAGTTATCAGGGATTTGAACGCTAAGGGTGTTTATGTGCTGTACGTGTATGATGCGTTGATGTGTGAGGAAAAAGACGCTAAGCTCGTAGCTGAGACCATGAACCGTATCATTCTGGAACATGGTGTTAAAACAAGTGTGAAAAATGATTCTTTAGTAAATAATTTTGATTTAATTGAATCAAGGCATGAGCCGGCAACGGCTCATGATTCTAAATACACTCTTTATGAAAAGGTAAATCTTTATGAAGTTTTAGCTCAATTATCATTTGATGTTGATGATACATTGAAAATCATTTCTGGAATTGATAACTCCAACGTAGAAATGGCTGAGCTTGTGGATTATTTCAATAAACAGGCTCCACAGCAAAAGTATAATGATTATGACGGTGTACAGATAACAACATCAATGATTTCTAAACTTAAAAGTTTTATAAAACCTTAATAAAGAAAATAACCGTTAATCCTGCTCCGCAGGATCGACGGTTATTCATTAATAGGAGTTTTAATTAATTATTTGCTGTTATTTACCTTTTAATATTCATTGAAACCAGTGAAAAATTCTTCCAGTGTAACATTCATCAACTTCAAAATTCTTATAAGCGTATTTAACTGAATATTTGCTCCAGCCTCATATTTGCCATATTGCGGTCTACTTATTTTTTTATCATAAGCAAAGGTGTCAGAGTTTGTGTAGCCAGCCTCCTTTCTAAAATATCTTAATCTTTCTCCTATTTTTTTTAGATAGATTGATTCAGCGTTTTCTGATTGATTCTTAACGGGTACACTATTTTTTGAATCCATTTTTTTACTCTTTATATAGAGCAAATCAATAAAAAGCCTTTCAATTATGTAACTCCATATATAGATACTCTATATATGGAGAAATTTTTATATATTTGCCTGAATTTTAACACATCTTAAAAACTAAGAAATGAATAATCCATTAAAAATTATCGTAAGGGGTTCTGTTCTTGTATTTGCACTTCTTTGCTTTGGGGGCTACATGTACAGTCTTCATATTCACAATGAATACAGAGAAGAGCACCCAAAAACAAAAAGCCTAGAAGAACTAAAAGCATGGGCACAGACAGCAATCATTCAAAAATATTGCGAAGACTACGCTTCTGTAAAAACCATCAACAATGAAACAAACCACCAGAGGGAACTGAGCCGTGTCGATAACAGCAGGTATCTGTATGTACCGCAAATGGTTAGAAATGTCATTGAGGATAATGACCTACCTGACAGTTACGCTGACGAACTATTCCACTATGTTGACAACGAAATAGATAAATGCCAATAATCTAATCATTGCAACAGAGGTTGAGATATTGATAATTCAAAGACCTTTTTGCTAAGATTCTCAAATGAAAGATTTTGTCTACCAATTAAATTATGCATAAATTTTTAAACAAAATAAAATATAATTCTATGAAAAAAAATGTTTGGTTGTTCTTAATGACATTAGTATTATGTGTATGCTTTTCCAATTGTAGTAAAGAGGATGACACTAACAATAATAGCAGTACTAGCAGTAGTAGCAATGTTCTTGTGGGAAAATGGAATTTTCAAGACACTGACGGTAAAGGTCTTTATAATGCGAGTTATACATTCAACAGTGATGGTACGATGCTAATTAACGATAGAAATGATTTGCTTAATGGACAATCTGTTGCTTATAGTTACAATAAAGACACAAAAAAACTGACAGCTTTTGGGATTGTCCTTCAACTTGTATGGGTGTCAAGTACAAAGTTCACAATTACGGATGCTTACGGTGACACCACTGTCTATACAAAACAATAAGTTATTTGGTAAAGATTTACGATTCTTCAAATAATGAGGTTTACTATAAAATCCAAAAGCCACTCCGCTATAGAAGTGGCTTTTTTGATTTTAGATTGTTCGTTTAAACCCTCATGTTAATTGAGAATTCCTTATAAGGGACTCTTTTTTATAAAAGTATAGTGCTAAAAGCATGGCTAACTTGAATTCTATTTTAACAATTTGGTACACTTTAAAGTGCTATAAAAGCAAAAGCCACTCCGTTATGGAATGGCTTTTTTGAATGATTAGGTATAATAAGCTCTCAGCATATACGCATAAGACATTATTTTTTTATATACTTAAAACTCTTTATTAAATCTAAATACTGGTCATAATGCTTCTGCTCAATATTGTACAATAGAATATAAGTTTTCCCGTCAGTGTAGATTTTTGAAAACCTATCTTTCTTGGTTGTACCTAATAAGCCTTCATTATAACCTCTATTGTCCCAATAAGAGATTAGTTTGTTACGTATTTCATCATTAGTAATTTCTTCGAGACGCCAATTTTGAGTTTGAACCTCATTTTTAAATTCGCTTTTGATATAAATAATTTCTTTCTTATCAAATTCGAAACAAAACTCATTGTTCGCAATCTTCCAATTTAGTATTCTTTTTGGTAGATTTATACTAAAATTAATAGGGTAGTAAATATCATTATCCGCAGAGGCATTGACTTTTGATTTGTAGACAAACTCATTAAAATTATCTGAGTAGTTGAAATCCATAAAATCTGCATGAATACTTTCTCCACGGTCCAAATATGTACTACATGAAGAGATAACTATCAGCAATGGTATTATTATAAAATAATTTCTCATTATTTATTTATTTTTTTTATTGCACTTTGTAAATCTGAAAATTTAATCGTTATAATAGGATTTGTTTGAGTATCATAAAATCCAGCAGTTGGAGTATATTTAACTTCTGGTGTACCTCCAATCTGTCCTGAAGGTACGGGCTGAACTTCCTCAGTATATCCAAGTACGACTGAAGGTTCTGTATAACCTCTGTTATTTTTCGGCATGGCATCTGTTTCTGACCCTTGTGGCAACCCATACGAAGTAACATTACCATCTTTGTCAAAAGTATTTGGATGTAAATGTACATCAGAAGTCGCAGTACTTCCTTTACTATCTAAATCAGCTTTAGCATCCTTCCATTGTGCATTACTGACTTCGCCAGCGACTGTTCCTGTAACAACTTTGGACTCACCATTAGTTCCTCTAATGAAACCCTGTTCAGTCTGAGTTTTATCAGATGAAGCAGTTTTGTATATCTCTCCCATTTTTGTACTTTCAGAATTAGAAAATGCCGATACAACATGACCTTTATCAATAGCTGCATTTACATCTTTTTCTTTACTACTTTTTGTTAGAACCATTTTCTTATCAGTCTTTCCATCATCGACATGTTTTACGAGATTACCTTTTAAATTATAAAAATCGGTTAGAGGTCCCATTCCATCAGGGTCAATAAATCTCATTGGATTGTCAAAACAATAATTGTATGGAGACCATCTTCTCATTTTCTCAGCAAGAGGGTCAATGTTCATCCAACGACCAATTGCTGGGTCATAATTTCTTGCTCCATAGTCATACAAATTTAACTGAACCCCGCCAATATTCTCGTCTTGAAGCTCTTTTCCGTTGTACTTATACTTATTGTCTACACCGCTTATTGCTCCATTATATCCTTTCTGGGTCAATCCAAAAGGATAATAATTGTTCTCTTGGACAATCTCGCTGTTGTTTACAACCCCATTATTGTCTTTATCCTGATAACTCAAGCGGATATTCCCTAAATGGTCTTTGTATTGGTAAATATAACTATAATTCCCCGAATTATAAACAACATACCCCTCGGGCTGGGAGAATTGCTTCAAAGTATTATTCTCATAAATAAAACTGCCTGCATAATCTGTACTTCCTCCGGTACTGATCGTTTTTCTTTGTTTTACCCCTGTGGCATCATAAGTGTAATTGATAGTACCACCGTTCATAGTTACAGCCGTAGGAAGATTTAGATGGTTGTAACTGATTGCCGTAATGTTTTTATTGGCATCAGAAGTCATATTGGCATTACCATCATAGCCATAATCAGTACCTGACCCACTGCTTCCATTGGTAAATCCTTCCGTGTTACCAATGACATCCTCAACTTTTAACAATTTGTTTCCACTATCATAGGTATAAACCAACTTATCGATTGTACCAAAACTTCCTGTATTGGGTATATCATTCCCATTTCGGGACATCGACATAATGTTCCCATTTTTATCATAAGACGGTTGTTCATTATAGTGCCCCAGATTGTCATCTGCCTGGGTCAATCGGTTTAGGGCGTCATAACTGTAAGTGTAGCTTTTTAAACTACTGTCCGTATTGGCCGTCTTCCAAAAAGTCTGACTGATGTTTCCATTATGCAAAGGAGTTCCTGCGATAGGATTATTGTAATTGATTTGGAAAGCAAATAATTTAGAACCAATTGTATTGACATCATTGATCCCTTTCAGCCAACCTCGGATATTGTAGCTATAATCGATATTCTGCAGGCGGGATTGCGTTGTTTTTCCTCCAACTCCTTTACTTGTTAACTGCCCCAGATCGTCATAGGTATTGCTAGCAATTACTTCCTGCGCCTGATTGTTAATGGTTTGTTTTTGTGTTAGAAGACGTCCCATATTGTCGTATTCAAAGGCATCTTTTATCGTGATTTCTGCATTTGTCCCTTTTTTATGGGTAGAGGTAGTTTCTACAACTTTACCACCAAAGTCGAGCTGTGTTTTTACCGTGGCTGTTGTCGTAAGATAATTGTTTTTACTGTAGTTGTAAACAGGTCTTGCTTTAGTATCATAGTAAATAACATTGGTTGTCCAGTTGGAAGTGCCCAGAATACGAACCTTAGAACACGTATTTAACCCTTTGGCATTGTTAATAGGAGTAATGCCATACGATGTAACAGCCGTACCTCCGTCTAAATCAATATTGCTATAATCATCATAGTAGGTTATGGTAAATAAATCGATTCCTGTTGTAGGAAAGGCATTATTCGAATAATTTACGCTGGTTCCATTAATAGTTGAAGCTGTAGCTTGTCTTGTCTCGAATACCGTAGTGCCATTTGTCAACAATTGGACGTCGGCTCTTGATGTTTGTGAGCTATTTACATATTCACCGGTATACGCAGGCCTTCCAAAAGCATCGTATTTGATAAAAATCCATTTGTTTGCAGCCTTTAAATTGGCATCTTGGGTCAATATTGGCCGGTCTAGTTTGTCGTAAACAATATATTCCCAACCTTTGCCAGGTAATTTTTTTTCTATCAATCTATTTCGAGAATCATATACGTATTGATAACATAGGTCATCCAAGACGTTTTGAGTTCCATTAGTTATAGCCGCACTGAAAGTACTTCCGGCCAATGCTTGGAATCCAGGTGCTAAAGTGATTGAGTTGGAAGCTGTTAATTGTAAAGAGTTACCAGAGTAAACAGTTGCAGTTGAAGTAATATTTGCTTGAGTGCTTGTTCCCCCAGCTAGTAAGTCAACAGCTTTTGGAGGAAGAACAAAACTAAGATTTCCAAAATCATCATAGACATAATAAGTGTCGTATTTTTCATTGATTCCGGTTCCTACCGGTCCGTAAGTTCTTTTTAGAATAAGTTGTCCTTCTTTGTTTTTGAATTCTACTGTTGATCCATTGGTTTCAAGTGGAGCGGCAGCTGTGTTTTCATCATAAGTGATGTTCTTGTATAATTCGGTCGCATTATAATTGCCTGTTTTAACTAATTTTGGCGAATAAATGTTACCGTTGGAAACAAAATTTACTTCAAAATTGATTACTCCGTCATTCTGGAGGTTAGTCTGATAATCAAATTTGATTTCATGACCATTTCCTAATTTCCAATTTTGACCGGGAGCAGCTTGTTTTAGTGCCCTGTTGAGGGGAGAAGGTTCAAGTTCTTTTTCAGAAAATGGATTTAAGGTGTTTTCATATTTTGGAGTATTGTAAAAAGCCCCAATAGTTGTGCTAAATGCAGTTTTTCCTCTGTAGGAGCCACAACTGAATGTATCTGTATAAGGTAAATATTCTTTGGTTTGTCTCCCAAATTCATCGTATTCTATTTGTGTTATAATATCTACTCCATTTCCTCCACCTCTAATAGCATTTTTTTGGGTAGGGCGTCCTAAACCATCATAATAGGTAATGGTTTCTATTTTTTGATTGTTATTTAGTGAAAGAATATCTGTTGTGCGTTCAGTTGGAATTACAGTATGTACATAATTTTCATTGGTAATGCCGCAATAGTCATTTATCATGACATTGGTAGAACCGCTAGAGGTACATCCTGAAGAATTTGTAAGAGTGAAATTATATCCACTTGCAGAGGCCGCCAGATCCGTTATTGTCACAGTTGAACCGTTGCCAGAAGTATTACCGGGGTTAATAGTCCATGAATCATAAAAAGGTAAATTAGTCAAAACGACTCCTCCCGATGTTGTAGCACTAGGCTGAGTAATAGAACTTACTACGGGGGGACTAGGGGTGAGTATTTGGGTGTTAATTACTACAGAATCTGATAGGTAAGATTCATTCGCTCCGGAGTTTGCCTTTATTTTAAAAGTTGTTGGGATGCTGGAATAATAAACTCCATTTGCATTTTGTATAGTTACATTGGCGCCTGAAAAGCTTACTCCACTGGAAGGAAAAGCAGTGTAAGTATAAGTAGGATTGTAATTTGTAATTGTAAAAGATGCAGAATTACTAGCACATGTAGGTTGTGTTATTGAGCCAATAGTTGGAATAGGAAGTTGTCCCGTTGGAGCACCATTTATGACAACATTGGCAGAAGCACTTGAAGTACATCCGGCAGCATTTGTGACTGTAAAATTATAAGTTGTTGAAGGACTTAAATCGGTTACTGTTCTGCTAGTTTCTGTACCCATAATTCCTCCGGGATTGATAATCCAAACACCGCCCTGAGGTAGATTTGAAAGCTCAACACTTCCTGTTGTTACAGTTGATGTTGGTTGGGTAATAGTTCCCACTACAGGGGCGCTTGGCGTAATACTATATTTAACACTACTCGAACTAGGGCTCCATTGTCCAGTGGCGTTAGAAAGAGCCCTTAAAAAATATTCGGTGCCACTTGTTAAGGTTATGGTTGGATTCGAATTAGTGGTGCTTGTTCCTGTAGGAGTGCTTTGCCAGTACCAAATAATATTGTATAAAGGAGGATTGCCTCTTTGCAGTACCGCTTGATTACAATCGTTGCTTACTATTGTAGGGGAGTCCGGTACAGCTGGGGTGGGCTGAATATTTACTGTAAGTTCTGCATAGTAAAGATCAGGGCCATCATAATAGTTATTATATAAAGCAGTAACCAATTTTTGTCCTGAATTTGTATCCCATAGTATTTCTACTTCTTTTTTATTAGAAGTGTCTGGAGTAGTAAAACTGCCATCAGATGACCATTCGATATTGATATACTGATTGCCCACGCTCCCGTCAGTGTTAGAAAAATCTTTAAGAGTATAGACTTTCTTGTCTCCGTAATTTGCGGAAGTCTCTCCTGTTAAAGTCAATTGTCCACTTATCTGAGCATGAACTGTATGAGTGCATGATAAGCTAAGCAGTAAAAAAAGTAATATATTAAAGAGACTATGTTTGTTTTTATTATTCATCCTTTTTTAGGTTTATTTTTTTTGTAAAATACCATTTGGAAAGCATCGGGATCCCATTGCTGTTGTTTTCTTTTTTTAATACTAATGTGTTGTCTGAAAGCATTATTATGATCAGATTTTGAATTTGATTCTGAAATGTCGTTAATGTTATGCTATTTTTTTCAATAGCGCTATTTAATATCCAAGTCCCGTTTATTTGACGGCCATCTTCTAAATGCATCAAATAGTGTCCATTGCGATCAAAGGTTATTTGTCTGTTCCTATAAGCTTTTTCTAGTCTTTCTTGTGCTGAAGGCATTCTTTGAAGTATTGCTTTTGCCTTTTCTTCCATATTGGCTGTTGAGGTTATAAAATCGAAAGTCCATGTTCCTTCTAATTGCTCTTTTACTGTCTGTGCCTCTATGGAGGAACAGTTACAAAGGAGCATTAAAAAAAAACTATTGATTACTATTTTTTTTAAAACAGATGTTCTATTGCTATTCGGCATTGCTATTACTATTTGTTTTTATAATTATAATTATTGGCAGAAAGAATATAACCTTCATTATCCTTGACATGTTTTAATCGACCATAAGGATCGTATTTGTAATAAGTGGTATAGCCTTTAGGGTCGGTCATGCTTGTTATTCCTATTAATGGATCATAGGTGTAGGTGGTAACCATAGCGTTAGGGAAGCCATTTCTTAAAAATTGTAATTTGGTTATAAGGTTATTTTCAGCAATTTCGGTTGTTTCGTTAACAGACGCTATTATGGCATCATCAATAAGATTTTGCTGTGCTGCAGTAATGCTATTCGGCTGACCTGCTATATAAGTTGCGTTTTCAATCTTTGCAATTGGATATTTTTTGTCATATCCCCATACGTAGCAAGTAGCAGGTTTCCCTTTTGGTGTAATTTGTGTTGGATTTCCATAATCATCGTACAGGTCATAGCTGTTTTCTGGATCAGGATTATAATGTGAATCTTTAGTTGTTCCATTAAAACTAGTAAAGTTGGAGTAGGGAAGAGGAATGCTTAATTCAGTTACGTGGTTTTTGTTAGGAACAAAATTATCATCACTTTTTTTATAGGTAAGCAAAGTGCTACTTGTAGCTTTATCGTTTTTCAAGGTGACTTTTTCAATTAATGGAGAGATAACATTTGCCTGCGTCATTTGACTATATACATCTGTATTTATATCGAAAGGGTATAAAAATTTTTGGGATAGATTTTCTCCTTTTGAATTTATTGTTATGTTTTCTTTTAGAAATGTTGGTTTATTATCATTGTATTTATTTATCGTAGTTTGAACGATACTGTCGTTTTTTAAATACAATTTTTCGGTGATCTCCCTAATATTTTCAACACCAATAGTATATTTTTGGGTTTTATAACCGAAAAATTGGGTAGGGTGGTCTCTTATGAGCTCTAATTCAGTCGTTGCTGGCCAAAGTGGGATGCTCCCCGAAGTGTTATATCCAACAACATTTTTAAACTTGAATATTGAAAGATCATAAATTTCATCTACTATTTTTTCTTCATACAAATAATCAGTTTGTTTTACTTTGGAATAGATGTGATTATCATTTTTGTATTCAATTTTCTTGGAAAGGTGATTGCCGTTCCAAAATGAAGAAGGATCAATAATATATTTGGATTGTTGAAAAGTAAAATTATTATAATCAAACTCATAATTAGAACGTAAAGGAATGTTAATAGAGTAATAATTTTCAGTTTTACCAATATTTTTGTTGATTTCTCCATAGTATTCTGTTACTTTCTCATATGATACAAGGTTGTATAAATAGGAATAATAGCTGCCAGGGAAGAGTCCCGTAATGTATCGGGTTGTATAAGCTCCGATGGCTCTACCAATATTGGGCATGAGATCATCATCAACAATATACATTGTTTTTACTTCTTCAAAAGAATTACGATGACCTCGAAATGGCAAAGGAGGCAAAAGGTAATCAGGGATTTTACCTGTCCCATCTTCATTTTTGCCATAGGTAAATTCTCTTTTTTTAGGCAGATTTCCCTTTCTATCATCATCAATAATACTTATAATACGTAAGCCCCCACATTCTCTGATCACACCTGAATTATCCCTATATTGATTACTCTCATAATCAAAAGTTGTTATTCCTCCTGTAGGATACGTAATGGATTTAATCATCCCAGTTTTCATATCCTCTGTATTGCTGTACCTATTGTTTTCACTTCCTATTTCTTCCTCCTCTCTTACTATTGTTGGACCACCACAATTGCCTTCCTTTCTAAAAAGAATATCTAGTGTGTCTTTTTGTATGACATTATGTACTCCCGAATTATAATATCCCCAATAGTCAGCACTATTGGCCAATTTATTCATTTCAGGAAATTTATCCAGATGATAATAATCAAAACCATATTTTTCCACTATATTGTCATCAGTACCCTTAATAATTACAGAATTTAAAAAATTTTGTGCATTATCCATTACATCGAACTCTGCCTTTCGTATTATCTTGTTATCATTTACTATTTCAATTTTTCTTAATTGTTGGTAATCTAGATAGGTAAAATTCACTACTATATTGTTGTAGGTAATTTTTGTCAACAAACAAACTCCTTGATTATGATATGGAACGGGGTTGTAATTTTTTTGAAAATAGCCTGCCCTATCCCATGTTATCTCTTTTAAAGCATTCATAAGAATGCCATTATCTGATGCTCCACAAGTTCCTGCAAGATAATAATCACCCCAACTATCATAGACCTCATCGTTAATTGTTACAGGTACAAGTGGGCTGTTTCCATCATAAGTGGTAGTGGTATAATCAAACCTAATAATGTCTTTTTTATTTGGAGAAGTGATTGAGGTTAGCATCCATGAATTAGCAATATTTTGCATATCAAAATCCCAGTATGGACCGAAAGTATAGGTGTATCCGAGATCGTCAGTGATTTCAAACTTTAAAAATTGCTTATTAGAATAAGCATATGAGACTTCAGGATTATTTAATTTAAAGGGTTTATAAGGCATGAATGATGCCGATTTATTCCCGTTATTGTCTTTTAAAATAAATTTACCGCTTTGCCCATTTGGTAAAGAAAAGGTGAAAATATCATATTCTGTATCTTCATACTTTCCTTGCGTACCCCACTGGTAACCAATATATCCTAGGTTATTTGTAAAAACATAATTATTATTAAAATACCCCTTATCAGCACCTCCTCCGTATAAAGTCATCCAGTCTGGTGTATATCCAACAGTAATACCCTGTTTATGTTGCCTTTGTTCATCAGGAATTCCTTTTACTTCCCGGCTGATGAAACCACTGGCATTTAAAGCCCATTTAACACCAAGCATTCCATTTTCTGCCGCACTGGCTTTAAGTCCTGAGGCATGAAACATCAGTTTTATAGGTATTGTTTGATCTGCAAATTTTATATCATATATAGGGACCGTAATATCAACCAATCCTCTTGAAAGATCCACGGGGTGATCAGCAAACTGTTTTAGGAGATGAACTTGTGGAGATTTAAGGTTATCTTGTGTTGAATTATATGGATTAGCAATTGTTTGTGAAAAGAATTTTACGGATAATAACAGCGCAAATAGTACTAGTAATAGGTGTTTTTTAGTCATGAATTTGAAATTTTATTAACTTAGGGCAAGCTTAGGGGTATTTGTTGGATAAGTAAAGTTGAAAATAAAGATGAATAAAAAAGGTTTCATTTATTTATATTTTTGGCAATTTATTTAGTAGTTATTTTCTATTAAAAATTAATTGTGTAATATTAACACTTTATCTTTCAATAATAAAAAAATACTGTATTTTTTTTTAGCTAATTTTCTTATTATATAAATAATAATTTTTTTAAAGATGTATTGTTTTCTTTAGTGGAGGAATTAAATTGTAAAAAGAAACAGTAAAAAACCATTTATCTAATCTATAGGTGATGTTAATTGTGAGGCGTTATCGAAGTCCTGTTTTTGGTATTCTAAACTTAGTATCTCTATTACCAATTTCAATAAATAATGAAGTATTGAAAGTTCAACTGTAAAACTTGATGTATAATCAAAATACTCAACATCCATGTAATGTATGTGTTGAATCTCTCAGTAAATACAGGAGTAGTTAGGTACAGGATTTATGCATTTGGTACATTTAAACCTCCAATAATTCCTTTTATTCAAAATCTGCTATAACAAAAAAACAACCCAAAGGTTGTTTTTTAAACTCTAATAATACTATAAATAATTGATTTTCTAAAAATGCTTATATCAAATTATTAAGAATCAATAAATAGGATATATTACCTAAGATAATACAATTACTTACCTTCTATTTGGAATATCACCTACTTAAAATGTAAGTACCAATCTCCCCCAGATTCTCTTTTTACAGTTTCTTGAGATTCAAAACCTATAAAAACATCATTTAATGCTTCTTTAGGATATTCCGCAATAATCAAAGTATTTCTTAATAAATCATTCAAACTTTTGTCATTTGATAATTGGATATGCATATAAAAATTACAGTTTAAATTAAGCGATATTTTGGTTATTAAATCCACTTTCAATTGTTTTGTAATTCAATACACCGTACCTTCTTTTTTTATTGTCCTAGATTTCTATATGTTCAAAATCTTTTTGAAAGTAAAGCAATCTTTTTCTTGTATAAAAAAATCAAATATATCTTATAAATCAAAGCTGTGAAATGAACTATTTAATTATCAAGATGGATAATCTTACTATTTTTATACTGTAATCGGTGAAGAAATGTGTAAGCTGAAAACAGAAGTTTTCAGGAAAACGATTTGAGTTCCGTTTAATTACTTGGCTGAATATCTTCGTTTCCACCTGATAGATTTTAACAAGGGCATTATCTATTATGACTGGCTTGTTGCGGATCGTATAAACAAGAGGCTCAATTTTTTGTTGAGATAAGATTATTATTCATTATTTCTTTTTTTTGTTTTTTCAAATTCAAAGGAAGTCTCCGCTCTTTCATTCATGATGATATAGGCATCAAAATTTTTTCCTGATTTGCTTTTCATTCCTTTAATAAGGGAGGTCTTTCCGTTTTTGATGAGGCTCTCCAAATCCGATGTATTCAATTGCACACTGCATATATTTCTGAACTGTATCCAATTGCAAAGAGCATCAGGACACTTGGCAATGTTATCTCTGATTAATAGATGTTGCTTTTAACATTTCGGACAAGTAAGGTTAGGGATTTTTTCGGATATGATGGAAAAGGCTAATAATTCCTGTGTAATTGAAGTTGCATAGTCTTCCATTTCTTTTTGGAATGTTATCACATCTGCTTCGTTATTCTCAATTTTATGTAAAGCCAGTTCCCATTCTGCGGTCATAACTGCATCAGCAATTTTTTTATCTTTGATCAGTTCATATGCCTGCAGCCCTTTTTCGGTAGGGATAAGGGATTTTTTATCCCTTCTAATATAATCTCTCTTGAAAAGCGTTTCAATAATTGCTGCCCGTGTTGCTGGAGTTCCGATTCCTATGTTCTGTAGAGCTTTTCGCTCTTCTTCGTTTTCAATTTCTTTTCCAATATTTTCCATGGCAGACAGTAATCCGGCTTCGGTGTATAGAACGGGAGCTTTGGTTTTCTTTTCCAGTATGGTGACATTTTTGATTTTCAATTCATCATTATTTTGAAGTTCAGGTAAATCCTGCGCTGTATCCTCACTGTCCTCTGAAAAATTACCCCTAATGGCTCTCCATCCTATCTCAATCACGTCACAGCCTTTCATTGTAAAATCATGATTCAATACCTGTAAAGTAACATTAGTTATTTCCTTTGAGCAAGCTTGAGAAACGGCTTCTAACAAACGCAAAGCAATCATTTCATAAATAGCATTTTCTTTAGCGGATAATGCAGTAGGAATCTTATCGGTGATTAACAATCCGTGATGGTCTGTTACTTTAAGATCATTGACTATACGATTATTTAATCTTCTCCATTTGACCTTGGACACAACATCTTTGAAAGAGCTATGATATTCCAATGCTTTTAACAGATTGGGAATTTCCTGCCAAAGATCTTCGGGAATATATTTACTACCTGTTCTGGGGTATGTTATGAACTTTTTTCATAAAGATTTTGGGCAATGGAAAGAGTTTCCTCTGCAGAAAAATTTAGTTTTATGTTGGCCTCCTTTTGCAAGCCTGTCAGATCAAAGAGTAGGGGAGGTTGCTCCGTAACCGTTTTGTTTTCTATGGAAGTAACGGTTGCTATTCTGCAGCGTTGGATGGATTTTATGGCATCTTCCGCTAGTTTCTTATCGTCCCATTTGTTTTTGGAAAGACTTTTAAAATTACTATATCCTTTTTGATGATCCAATTGCACTTGCCAATAGGTCTCAATGGAAAAGTTTTTGTTTTCCTGATATCTTCTGCATATCAGCGCTAGTGTTGGTGTCTGTACTCTTCCCAATGAATATACTCCACTCCCTGCGGCAATGCTCAAAGCCTGTGATGCATTAATGCCTACTAGCCAGTCGGCCCTGCTTCTACCTAGTGCCGCATTATATAATCCGTCGAATTCGACTCCCGGCTTAAGATTATCAAATCCCTCTCGGATAGCCTTTTCCGTTAATGAACTAATCCATAAACGTTGAAATGGCTTTTGGCAATTCAGGAATTCATAGATATAGCGGAAGATTAGTTCCCCTTCACGCCCTGCATCCGTAGCTACAATAATACTATCACAACGGTTAATAACCTGTTCAATGACTTTTACTTGTTTTAAAGCCCCTATATCGGGCAGATACACCTTTTCCTTCTTAATTTTTCGTACTGTCAACAAAAAAGGATTAGGCAATATAGGTAGGGAGGCTTTATGAAATCCGGAAATGCTGTAATCTTCCGGCATACCCAATCCTACTAAATGTCCAAAAGCCCACGTTACACAATAGCCATTCCCTGTAAGATAGCCATCCTTTTTTTCGGAAGCTCCCAACAGATAGGCTATTTCGCGGGCTACACTCGGTTTTTCGGCAATAACTACTTTCATAATGCACTACATTTTACGGCCTTTGGATTTGGCAGTTACTTCGGGTGCTTCCTGCTGCTCCTGCTGTTTTTTGTTATCGGGATTTGTTTGTCCTGATTGTAAAGGTTCTTTGATATTCTTGGTCGTTTCATTGGTTTTGTCTTCCGAATTGACCGCAGTTTGTGTTTTATGGGCTTCAGTAGGTTTCGCCTGTTCTTTAATTTTATTTGGATTTTGGAAAGAGAAGTCTGTTTTATTGGTATCCTTATTGAAAGTGATGTAACCATTATATCCCTTACTTTTCTTATCCACCAATCCGCTAACATAAACAGTCTGCCCGTCTTTGAACTTTTGATATTGCTCATTATCCAACTCTTTATCTCTAAAGGTTTTCGGGGCTTCCTGCGTTTGGGTTTGCTGACTGCTTTGGGTCTGTTTATTGGTGCCCGTCCTGTCAAACAAGAACTCTACAAAACGTTTGTCGGCATTAAATTGTACGGTCGCGTCAAACGCAGTTCCTTTCTTGGAAATCATCCCTTCAATATAAAGTGGTTTGCCTTCCAACAAGGTTTGCTTTTGCTTTCCTTTGAGTTTTACCCCTTTGACTTCATCGGGTATGTTTATTTTATCGGTACGAAGGGCTACCAATTCATTGGTCAACCTGTCCACACTGATGATTGAAGGAATCTTTTCTCCTGTTTTGAGATTGGTAAGATCCACAACACGTCCCATATTACCCGTTTTAAGGAGGTTGTCTTTATCTTCCTTACTGAATTCGTGTCCGAAAAAAGGGAAATTCAATTGTGGCTCTTTTCGGATGCCATGAATTGCCATAACCACATTCCCGTCTTCAGAAGATTGAAGTGATAAACGGGCATCCATGCGGGTAATGGCTGTCCCTAAATTAAGACTGATGGGTACCAGCTCATTGGTTTTATAGCCTTTAAACCTAAACTCGATTAATAAAATACTGCTAATTGGTTAGTTTTAACCGTTTCGTATTTCAAAGAAGGTTTTTTAGGCAGAAAATTATAAGCAATTATTCCAGCGATAAGATTTGACAAAAAGTTGG